>SL_4KL_010_BRINEDRAFT_10000320_pt1 | contig 24301 bp, 22 predicted proteins | sample SodLak_010_BRINE_2_FD_10664 | JGI IMG/M metagenome (IMG submission 10664) | reverse complement strand
GGACGAGCCAGAAGACGAAGAGCCGGAACCCGAACCGGAGCCGGAACCCGAACCGGAGCCGGAAGACGACACCGAGGACGAGCCCGACGAGGAGCCCTTCGAAGCGGGATACGAGATCTGGGCCGCCGACCAGGGAACCGACACGATCTACATTTACGAACTCACGGACGAAAGCGGCGAGGAGTTCGAACTGCTCGACGAGATCGATACGGGTGCAGAAGGCGGGGAGGTCCCCCACATGGTCGACTACTCCTCGGATTACGAGTACGCTGCCGTCGCCTGTACGGCCGGTGCCCGGACGCTCGTTTACCGGACCGAGGACCGCGAACTCGTCGCGAACCTCGAAACGGGCGGCGGCTCGCACTTCGCCGGTTTCAGTCCCGACGACGAGTACATCCACGTCGACGTGATCGGCGAAAGCGAAATCGTTCGCGTCGATGCGGATCTCGAAAACGAGGAGTTCGATATCGACGATCGGATCGTCGTCGACGAGGAGATCGAGGGTCTCACCGAACAGGAAGGCGCGCCGATTTGTCACTCCTACGATAAGAGCGGCCGATCGCTCCACACGCTTGGGCCGAGTTACAACAACGCCGGACTCCTCATTATCGATCACGACAACTTCGAGGTCGACGTCGCGTTCAGCGGCGACGAGGTGCCGACGAACTGCGGAACGATGCCCCACCCGACCGAGGACAAGTTCTACCTCACCGCCGGTCTTCCGACCCCGACGGACGACGACGGCGAACCGATCGACGGCGAGGAAGGCGTCGGCGATTATTACGTGATGGACACCGAATCCGACGAGTTGACCGTCAACGGCGCGTCGACGAACGGTATCGACGCACACGGCTTTTGGTTTACCCCCGACGGCGAGGAACTGTGGGTCCTGAACCGTGAGACGAACGACGGTGTCGTCGTCGATCCCGAAACGGACGAGATAATCGACGAGATCGACGCCTATGGTCCCGAAGTCTCCGACGATCCCGAACAGCGTGACTCACCAGACATCCTCTGGGGCTCGCCCGACGGTGAGTTCATGTTCGTCACGCTTCGCGGTCCGTCACCAGTGTCCGGCGACCCACACGCCGCGACCGGTGTCAACTCCGGCTTTGCCGTGCTCGATACCGATACCCGGGAGATCGTTACGACCGTCCAGCCAGACGGGGACAACGAGGACAGCGACTTCCACGGGATCGGCGTTCGCCCGACACAGGAATTCGACGGCTTCAATCTCCCGCCGTTTTACACGTCGGATTCGGACTCGGACTCGGATTCCGATTCGTACTGAGAGCCGAAAGAGGATTACCTCTCGGCGTCGTACATTCGATTGCGCACCACTAGTCCCCGACCGAGCAGCCCCTCGGGCAGCGATGACCGCTCGGAGAACCCAGGTGTGCGACACACTCGCAGTGACGGCTGACGCCGTCTCGGCATCCGGCGACGGATTGCGTCGCCCGCCCGGCACGAGGGTTAGCCGACTGACCACGGCACACCGCCTGGAGTGATGTCGGACGTTAGTGTTCCGGGCGTACATTTTGGATATGCTATTAAAATTATTTGTAAATAATATTGAAATTATTTTCACCGAGGTAGTTATTACTCAGCATTCCTACTGAAAACTGTTCTACGATTGTATTCTCAAGGAATAGCTGATGAAGGATGATCGGAACGATGACTACTGGGCCAAATGTGCTTCTATGTGTTCTACATTCTGCTCTATGGTAGCTGCGATACCGGGGATGTCCGGGATATTACTCGTGAAACCAGTCGTACCATTCTCCGAGATCGACTAGTTGGTTCTTGAGCCCTGCTGTCCCGTATTGGTTGAACACCTCATCTACTGTTCGAGCGAGCCCTTCCGGATCGATGTCCGGACGGCTCTGATCGTAGTATAAAAGGATACCAGCGTGATCATAATCGGCGTGAAGCGACTCGAAATCTTTCGCGTTATTTGAGATCAGAACTGTGTCATTCTCCGAACACCATCGCAAAAGTTCGGCATCATTCGTGTACTCTCCGAACAGATCTTTTGCCTGTTCGACGGTGTGGCCACGTTCCTGAAGGACCCGTTCGAACACCCGTCCAACGTGTTCATCCAACAGAATCCGAACGCCCATCACTTCACGGTCTCTTTCGGCTTGAGCGACGTTTTACGGATCTCTTCGAATGCTGCTTCGTTCGCTTGCTCGTACTCACGCATCTCCTCTACGTGTTCGTAATAATACGAGAGGGCCTCGTAGACAGCAGCAAGAGAAATATCGAACTGATCCGCCACAACTGCAGGGGATTGACCACCTTCGATCACTCGTGCGGCGACGTGACGAACACCTATTCGGGTGCCGTCGATCCGTGGCTCGCCGCCGAGCACGTCTTCGTGGTGGGTGATCGTCATGACAATAGGTACGGCGCCTGCTTGTTTATATCTTTTCGGCTGGGAACGTGAGAATCGTTAATTGGATCCGTTCATAAGAAACGCATATGACGTCCGAAGAGCGATCCGGTGAAGTCACTCCACTCGATGAAGTGATGGAAGACATCCGGCGAGAGCTCGTACTTCGGGTTGCTAAAGCCGACCGGGACGAACAATGAGAAATCTACGACGCTCTCGAAAACGAGTGACTGCGATGCTTCTCCTACTCGTTTTTTGAAACTCCGAGCTGTTCACTTCCACTGAGCCTACTAGTAGAAACTCGCCCGGTAGTGTTCCGAGTGTGCATTTCGAGCTACTGTAAATACGTCTCTAACGCAGTAACCACATCCCTGACGAACTCGTCCGTGACCCGTCTCTGCCACGCGATTAGGTCTTCAATACGAGGTGAATGAACCGCCCACGAATGACTGTCGGTGTAGGTCAAGGGACCGTGTATTCTGCTCGTTATCCTTTCACCGACCCCGTTATAATAACAACTGGAACTATTTAGACACCGATCGAAGGGCTCTCGTACCATTGGATGTGCATCGATTTCCGGTAGCGACTATAGTTCGACGGGCCGCGGGACAACTTCATGTGAGAGTGATGTTCGCCTTATGCAGTTCATAACTTACCCCGAGCGCCGAGTTGCTTCACGTGTTCATATCGATGATTGCTGAGTATGGTCATCAACACGATATCCAAGGAGCGATTGTATTCTACCTCACAGACATAGTAGAAAGGAATGAGTGACTACGAGATCCGGCAGTACCAGCCCGACGACAGGACCGGGTTTCTATCACTCTATAGAACGGTCATGGGCGGTGAGAGTGGAGACGACTGGTTCGACTGGAAATATGACGAAAACCCGTACACTGACCACGTTTCCATGGTGGTCGGTGTTTCTGAGGGGGAAATCGTCGGAGCCAGGCCGTTCTTTGCGCTCCCATTGTGTGTCGATGGGGATCGCGAGATCGCACTCCAACCGGGAGACACGGTGGTTCATCCGGATCACCGACGTCAGGGGTTGTTCACTCGTATGACAGAGCGGGCCATCGAGCGGTATGCCGAAGACCATCCGTTCTTTTTTAATTTTCCGAACGATCAGTCACGCCCGGGATACCTCAAACTCGGCTGGGAAGTCGTCTCCAGGCGATCGTCCTACTATAGGATCGAAAACCCCGGCAAGATAGCGGAATCGCGGAGCGGTGGAAGCCCGATCCGGATCGGCAGTAAGATCGCAACGCCGGTTGCACGAGGGTACTACGGTTTTCGGGACCGTACCGTGTCGCCCACAGCGGACCTCACCATTCGGAGGGAGTCGGACACGCCTGCGGAGGAGCTTGCGGCACTATATCGAAGCGCCGTTCCTGACGCCGTTCACGCGCTTCGCGACGGTCAGTTCTACCGGTGGCGTCTGGGGAATCCCAACTGGGAATACACGACCTACATCGCGGACCGGGAGACGGGCCCCGTGGCAGCCATCGTTACTGGAACGTCAGTTGACCGAGATCTGACGACGACGAAGCTCGCCGACGTCGTTCCACTGGTATCCGCACCGGAACCTGCACTCGAAAGCCTGATCAGTCAGGTTTTGACAGATCATTCCGAGACGGACCTGTTCGCGGCACCGTCGCAAGGGTTTCCTGAAGCTGTACTGAGAAAGTTCGGGTTCCTTTCGGACGCTACCCCCCCACTCTCCTTTTTCACATCGCGAACGACACACGTTGTACGAACACTTACCGACAGCCGGGAGCAGATTGGACGTACTGTCACCGACCCGGAGCATTGGTTGATGACGTTTCTAGAAGAGGACACGAGCTAAGACACCGTGAACCAGGGAAGCGACGTTGTCGAGCGACAACGTCTCTCGTTATCAATACGAGCGGTTCGGCGACACGCTTGATCTTAAGATCGCTTCGAAACGAAGACGGATCGAGCAGGGTGATCGCGAGGCAACTCCGAGATGTTCTCGACCTCGCGGATTCGGGGCATAGATTCGATGTGGGTCAACGCGTCCTCGACCGTATGCGTCCCCGTTTCGGTGCGGTGCGGTGCGACGCTTACGAGCGTCCCGTCGACGTGAATAGCCAGACACAGTACGGGGAGAACCAGAAACGTGTCCGTGTCGTCACTGTCCAGTGTCGACCGTTCTTGACGTTCAAACGCTGGCTCGAGAGAAGCACCCTCGTCATCGGCCCACTTCCGAAATCGTTCGTAGTGATCGAGCACGAAATCAACTGGTATATCACCTGTCAAGCAGATCTCGTGGGGCCACATGTCGATGGACAGCTCGTCTATTACATCTTTCTGTTCGTATTCATGTAGCGTTTCAATAACGTTCTCGACCGACTCCAAAGCCACTGGTGGGCGAACGTAGCACTCGATAAATATATGAGGATTTTTAGACGTCACACTGTATCGGAGAGTTTGGGGGGTGATAATGTTAGTTTATAAATACATACCAGATGGAGATGTCTTCTAACGGTTCGGACACTCGGTTTGCTTGTATTTCCGTACCGCTCGGTACACACCTGTTGGTATGACTGGACGCCTATACGGATTCATGGAGCCGCTGAGTCTGGCGTGTCACTGAAAAGCGGCTTCCCGTTCAAAAGAGTCACACTGTTCGTTCGGCGACCTCGGCCATCGTCTCGATCTTCAGGTCTGTCGTGTCACGTCTGGAAGCCGCATGCTCGATGATCGATTGGATCCGACGAAGGTCCCGTTCGGTCCGGATGTTGTTGGGGTGAAGCCACGCATGGAATACGCCATCTAACCGGGCGGCACGGTCGATCGCGTTCGTGGCCTGTCGGACGATCGGATCGGTTCCGAACGACTCGATCGCAGTTCGTGGCAGTCCCTCGAATCCGAACAGAAACAGTGACGCCGGAACGTTCACGAGGCCGTACTCGTCGACTGTCGGCTCTACGAGATCGACACGTCCTGGATCGGCAGTCGAAAGTAGTTTTTCGGCCATTCGTCGGCCACCGTTTTTCGGGGCGTCGATCTTCCCCCGATAACAGGTGAACCCAGTCTCCGCGAGCAGATCCCGGTGTCCGACTTCGTTCCGCGGAAAGACGAACGAATCGTACTCGATCCCGTACGGCCGTGCGGCCTCGATTGCGGCCTCCAGTTCGGCCCGGGCGATCTGTCGGGTGACCTTTGAGTCGTCAAACAGCACGTGGGAGAAGGAATGACACCCGATCTCGTGGTCTGCATCCGCCTCGACGACCGCCTCGACGAGGTCGGGTCCGAACCGGAGATCCGGCCGCGAGTGCCACTCCCCCCGCTCGCGAGCGAACCAGCCGTCGACCGACGGATGGTCGGCGTGGACGCCATCGCACTCCTCGAGCAGGAGGTGGCCGACGACGGCCCACGTGGCAGCCACGTCGTGTGCTTCGAACGCATCGAGGAGCCGTCGCCAGCCGGTTCGTCCGGCGTCGACACGGTCTACCGATGGATCGTCTTGGTCGTGAAAGCCCCACCCGAGCTCCGCATCGACCGAGAACACGACAGAGCCCACTACGGCATCACCCCGATTATCGGTTGGAGCGGCGTTGGCAGTCCGGGTTCGGTCTGGCTGTCGTCGGTTACGGACGAACCGATCACCGCAGCCATCCGTGGACCGAACAACAGTAACAGCTCTCGGATTTTTATATCCATACTGTTGAATCTGCCTGTGGGTAGACGGAGAGTGTATATTGTTATCAGTTGATTACCCCCGGAGGACAGACACGTGGATGCGGACACCTGGGGTGGTAAACGGGCGCGTTCGGGCGTAGGTCAACTACGACTGTGGTGTTACTTCCCCAGCCGTCGTGCCCGCGAACGATACCAGATAGGCCACGTTGGGGATCTCGACGGAGGTGATGGCCCGGACCCCGACGAGCAATACCGGATGGACGGCCGACCTGTGTCATAGGGTTCTCGAAGAGACGATCTGTCTCGTTGCCCGATAGAGCTGATCCGTCTCGGAGAGGTGTCGGTCCCGACGATCCAGTTTTCGCTGAAGTTCCCGACAGAGATCCGGTCGCTCATCGGAGAGGTCCGTCTGCTCGTCGGGATCACACTCGAGATCGGTCAGCAGTCTCCCGTCACGCTGTTCGATGTATTTGAATCGCGATCCCCTGACGGCACGCTCTCTGCCACATTCGCTAGCGGCTATCGCACAGGTATCGTCCGCGAAGTCGGGATCGGTGAATCCGTCACGAGCGATAGCCAACGTGGTGTCGTAGACCCTCGCAAGTGACGTCGGCGCACTGACGGTCTCGTTCACCGAAGCGTTGTGGATAAAGTACGGCACGTGGATGTTCTCCTCGTAGACCTGTCTGTGGTGGTGACCGTAGTTGCCGTGTTCGCCGAAGGATTCGCCGTGATCAGAGTGGACGACGAGCACGGGATCATCGTCGGTGAAGTCTGATCGAAGCCGCTCTATGAACGCGTCGCTGGCCCGGACCGTATCGCGATAGCTCCGTTTGACCGACTCTCGGACGGACTCGGACATTTCCGCTTGGTTCCCACGCATCGGCTCCGAAGAGCGATAGGCGCTGGAATACGCCCCGAAAAGCGATTGTTCCTGGCGATAGGTTCGAGAGGTGATGAACGGAAAGTGGGTATCGAGAGCGAATATCCAGAGGAAGTACGGCTCCGAGAGCTGCTCGCGGATCCGTACAATTTTGTCATAGAGCGTTTCCCACTGGCAGAAGAATTCATTTCCGGAGAGCATATTCAATACCAGCGCGACCGGTCGTGAGTCGGCGTCGATACCCGGAAGGTGCTTGGCAAGCGTGTGGGACCACCCCCCGGTCACTCCATCAGAGAGATCGACAAAATGCTCGAATCCACGGTCGAACCCCGACGCGGAGGACGTCCACGGGTTCGGTGTTACTCCTGCGGTGTCGTACCCCAACTCCTGGAGTCGTTCCGGAAGCGAAGGGTACCGATGGAGATGCTCGTCGATCGCGGCCAACCGCCGTTCCCAGTGACTCTCCTGGGGATATTCCTCGAGCGTAGTCGGAGGGCGTGGACGCCCGGTGAACACGGTCGGCATCGAAGAGAACGTTTGCGGACCGGGAGCGATAGCGTTTTCGAACAACACCCCCCCTTCGGCGAGGGCATCCATCGTCGGTGTGAGCCCGCGATCGTCACCGAGGAACCCACAATGGTCGCCCCGAAGGCTGTCGATCGTAACCATAACGATGTTCGGACGGTCGGAGCTCATCGGCTTTCGTTGGGTAGTAGATCCGTGATCGTCAACATTACTGATCATACGTACGTGAGCTTGGCCCATTGTTAGGCACGGACAACTGGGGATCCGTCCCGTTCCGCTTTGCCGATCGACTCGTATGGAACGCCACTAGTATCTGTTTATTCTGGGCGACCAACTCGGAGGGAAGTTCGGCAAGATACCCTCGGTATATTCGAACCTGGTAAACCGTCTGCCGGCAGGTAGATTCGTCGAATCGACTTTCTCTCAAAGTGCTATATAAGATACGTTTACTGAGAATATATCGGTACAACTCGCCCCCTATAACAGTTATTCTACGCAGGTAAGACGTCCCTACCCGCATCCGAGAACGGGTTATGAGATATATAACAATGCCCACAATCCTGTTACGGCAAACAAGTTGGATGGTCTGGGACAAATAATGGATCGAGACGATATCGACCGACACGAAAGAAACGGAAATCGTTCTCTCGATCCACAAATCCGGAGGGTTGGACAGTCGTGAAACGAGCGTTCAAGAAACTATGAGTTACCAGGGCAAACTCCAGCAGTGTCTGTCGGCCGACCGCGTCGATATCACGCTCGCAAAGATCGGTGTTGTAGCCTGTGTACTTCTATTGGGCCTTCGACTGCTGACGGCACAGGTCCTGCTCGTTATTATCCCGACCGCAACGGGAGCTGCGTGCGTTCTCTATCTCAGCGTACAAAACCGGCACTCTGCGCCTTTATCAGGGATTCGGACGGGGCTTGAATCCCCGGTGTTTCTCCGAGGGATACGCGGATATTTTCCATCAATCGTGTTCGCGATCCTGACCGGAGTCGTACTCCTGACACATCTCGGAAGTGGACGAACGGTACCGGTTCATCTTCTGATCGGTCTGATCGGAGTGCTCATCCTCGCACAGATCTTACTGGTCGATGACGACAGCTTCACTCCGGGAACGGTGCTGGTCCAGATCATCGTTGCCACGGTCGTCATCCGGATGAGTACGCTCTTTTTCACCCCCGGGTTTATCGGCGTCGACATCTGGACACACATCCCGACGTTCATAGAGGGGATTGCCGAGGCGGGATCGCTGGCTGCAATCTCGGAGAGCAAGTACATTATGGCCCCGATCTATCACACTATCGGGGCGATCGCGGCGCTCGTGTTCGACTCGGCCCGCACCGGCGTCTATCTCACGGTCGGATTGTTGATGCCCTTATCGGTACTTTTCGTCTACGCCACGGCGAAGCTGTTAGTACCGGTGCGCTGGGCGCTGCTCGCGACGGCACTGTACGCGTTCGCGGATCAGTTCGTTCTGTGGGGACTTCACGTCATTCCAACGAGTCTCGGGCTGGTGTTCTTCCTGGGGGCACTGTACTGTGTCACCAAGCTGTTCTATACGGATGATCTGTGGGTGATCGGCTTGTTGTTTATATTCAGTCTGGCAACCGTCTTTACCCATCAGGTATCGACAGCGATCGTGCTCGTGTTTCTCCTGATCGGGTCAGTCTCCGTCCTCTTGGTCCGCCTCTCCGGAGAAGCGGGTGACAAAGCCCCGCTCAGGAGTGTGATCGGACTGGTCAGTGCGTCCGTGGTAACCCTTCTGATTACGATCGTCTCGTGGATGAACACGCCGTGGTTCGGTGATACCCCCTTCCTTTGGCAGATGGTCGAGATCCTCGAGGGAACGTTAGCCAGCGAGGCCGGATTTCTCAACCTTGCCGGTGGAAACGGGGCGGAAGGTGGAGCCGGTGGGGAAGGGGCAGGAGACGCGAGCGGTGAAGACGTGGGGCTCTTGGCTGAGTTCGTTCCGTTTATCGACTGGTTCGGGTTCGCGCTGTTGCTTTTGATCGCGGTTGTGGGTGGATTGGCCATGCTCCGCTCGAGAGACACGAGTACGATTCACAACGGTGGGTACGGAACCGACAGCGTGCTCACCTACCTCGCCACGGCGTCAGCGCTTTTCGTGATCGTGTTCGGGTTCTCCCTGTTCGGGATCCGTGATATTCTTCCCGGACGCTGGATGGGATTCATGTACGCGTTGTTCGCCATCATCGGCGCGATCGGGCTGTATCACATCTCACGGAACGCGTCTCCCCGGGTGGTTCTGGTCGTCTTCGTCATCGTCGCCGTCGGCTATCCGATGACGATGGTCGTCGCCGAGAAGGCGACAATCGATAACCCGGCGTTCGAAGAGGAGCATCCGCGGTTCTCCTACACGGATTCGGAGATCACCGCCGTCGAAACCATCAATACCATCTATGCGCCGGAAACCGACAGAGAGGTTGTCAGCGATCACCCCTATCAGTCGCTCTTCGGACGATACGGCGGGTACTCCTCGAGTACCGTGGAGTTAGACGAGGTCGGTGTAACGGAGCCGGAACCAGTCATATACCGCGACTACCAGACGCAGGGGGCAACGGTTTTTTACGGGGCCGGGGACCCTCCGTACCGGATCTCCAGTCGGACTGTCGCTGCTGACCAGGTGTGTTCGCCCCTCCGGAACCACGTCTATGCGAACGATGCGGTCAGGATGTGCTCGTCTTCAGCGGTGGAACCGGGGGTGAACGCATGAAGTCCTCCTCCCCTAGCCGAAGCGAGTGGACGGCCGATCTTCTGATCGCTACTTTGTTGACCGTAGTGGCCGCCGGGGTGCTCCTCGGTCCGGATATCGGATGGCCGATAGAGGAGATCGCGGGCGTCTTACTCCTGATGGTCCTCCCCGGATACGCGGTTGTCTCTGCGCTGTTTCCCGAGCAACCGTCGGAGAACCTGCACAACGTGCCCGTAGACTCTCGGGCGAGCAGTCCAGACTGGACGGTTCGGCTTATCCTCTCGTTCGTGGGGAGCCTTATCATCGTCGCTGCGGTCGGCATACTGCTGAACTTCCAGGGTGCGATTCGTCTCACTCCTGTGATCGGTGCCCTCGTGGGCGTCACGCTCGTCGGCATCGTGATCACCGCTGTGAGACGGAGCCTGTTGCCCGGACAGCGTCGTGCAAGGCCGTTCGCTGGGAGAACGCTCTGGGTCTTTTCGACGGGGACGAGGGTACAGAGCGTCGTACTCGTGTTGTCGCTGCTCGCACTCGTCAGTACGATCGCCGTCATCGGTGTGGCCCCGTCACAGGGGGAAACCTTTTCGGAGACGTATCTCCTGACCGAAGCGGAGAGCGGAGAACTCGTCGCCGAGGAGTATCCGACGACGTTCGTCGCCGGTGACGGCCACTCACTAACCGTCGGCATCGAAAACCACGAGCACCGAACCGTATCCTACGAAGTGGCTGTCGTCGTACAGGAGATCGGACCGGGCGGATCGATCGAGAACCAACAGCCGGTCGACCAGTTTAACGCGACGGTCGCTCACGGTGAACGCGCCCTTCTGGACCGGCAGATAGACCCGACGATGACCGGAGAGGGACTCAGATTACAATTTCTCGTGTATAACGACACCAGCCCGGAGGATATCGACCCCAGTGAGCCCGATAGCGCGGATCAGACACTACACATCTGGATCGACGTCGTCGAGCAGGGAGGCGTATGATTCGGGGCGTCCTACACACCGCTCGGAAGGCGATCGATAAATACCGGGCCGACGGGATCATGCCGTTACTGCAGACCGGACACCGGTACGGTCGATACAAGATACGGAGCAAGGCGCTACGTGGGGAACGACAGTTCAAGTGTCTTACGTCGCTTCGATATCGTGTTCACAAATTCCGATACACTGCCCCAGCCGATCCATACGAACCGATCTGGGTTGACGTCGCGAATATTGATCGTTTCGCGGACATGTCGCCCGATTACGGATTGGGTCAAATACGTACCGAAGACTGGGACCTGTCAGAAAACCACACATTCTTGGAAGATCAGCCGGTATATAAGGGCCTGAAGCAGCGATTCGAAGACGGCCGGGCTTGGGAAGAGACGGTGTATTATCAGAGCGCGAAAGAGGAGTTCGAGAGGGGCGGATCGAAGTGGGGATATCAGGATCTCGAACAGTTCCGGAGCGTTCGGTGTGCGTTCGTTGACACGTTGTATGAGACGGTCCGCGACGAGGGGTACCGTCCGAACTTCGAGTTAGAGCATGACGTTCCCGAAAGCGATGTCAGGGGTAGAGGGAGCTCCTACCACAGCACGCTAGAGCCTCTCGTGACTATCGGGAAGAACGGTGGCTTGTACCTATGCAGCGGTAGACACCGATATTCGATCACCAAGATCCTCGGGATTACCTCGATCCCGGTTAACGTGTTAGCCAGACATCGCGAGTGGCAACGGGTTCGTGACGAAATCGATAGAGCAGAGACCGCATCGGAGCTGCGATCTGGTCTCCAAGGGTATCTCGACCATCCGGACTTAGAGGACGTCGTACCTGACTCGTGGGCGTGTGGCTCGCAGGACAGGTCTAGCGATAAAGGATCGCTTTCAGAGGGGTACTACAACTCATCGACCCGGGACACCATCGGATAAAGTACGTTTCGGATCGGATCCGGCAACCTTTCGAGAGCAGGATCGAGATCCGTTTTGTCGATAGCGCCCGTCGCGAGCGCCGCGATCCCGAAGGCGACCCCACCGACCACCGGAACCACTATGAACGCGACGATATCGTATGCGATCATCCGGTTGGTAAACCAGATAACTGGCGCCGCAAGTATCGCGGTCCCGGCGATTCGAGGGGCTCGAAAGTCATCGAGCGGATCGTATCCGATCTTCCAAGCCGCCCAGACGAAGAGGAAAAACATCGATCCGTAGCTGATGCTTGTTGCGACAGCAGCGCCGTTCATGCCGAAAAGTGGGATCAAGGTCGCGTTCAAAATCAGGTTGGCAGCGGCCGCGACTGCGGTCGCAGCTATCAGCACCTTCATCTTCCCGGACCCTTGGCTAATCGATTTGAGTGGGCGAGCACCGGCGAACCCGATCGCACCGGGAAGTAACAACAGCAACGGAGTCACAGCAACACTGAACGCTTCACCGTAGTACAGTGGAACGAATCGGGTAGAAAGCACCGCAAGACCGATACCCATCAACACGGTGAGGAGGATCGTATAACGAGTGACACGTGCCGACATTTCCGTGATCGTTTCGATACGGTTGTTGCTCCACAGCGTCGAGCTCGAGTGGAGGAGAACGGTTTTGAGTGCGATCGGAGCGATCCAGAGATACTCGGCGAGCCCGATGGCCGCTTTATAGAACCCAGTCGTCTCGGAATCCGACAGGATCCGGAGCATGATTATATCGACGTGGTACAGTGAACTGACGAGCACTACGAGCACGATATTGAAGCCGTTATAGAACAAGATCGTCCTGTGGGGAAACGAGTCGGGGACCGACTCGAGCAATGCCTTCAGCGAGATCCGTTTGGCGATCCAGTACGTCGCCAAACACACGACCACCAGGTTGGCGATGATATGGCCAGCGATCATCCCCTCGACGTGCAGACCGGAGAGGACGAATAGGATACCGAGACCGACCGTAAAGAACTTCAATATCACGGAGAGTGGTCCCGAAAGCAGTTCGAGGCTCATCCCGAGCAGGATTCGGTCACTGAGACCACGGAACTGTGCAACGAGAACCAGACCGCTCAACAGGTACAGATAGAGCGTGAATTCTTCACTGAAAAAATACGCCGCCCCACCCAAAGCAGTAAAGGCGATCATCACGACAACCCCGAGGAAAACGGTGGCGAACGCGAGTAGTGTATAAAACCGTATCACGTGCTCCTGCCAGTGTGGATTGTCTCGGTCCTCGGAGACATACTTCTGGACACCTAGGGTGATCCCGGAGCTCACCGGGATCATGTACAGCGAAAAGATAGACAGCACGACTGCGTAATCGCCGTACCCGCTGGGGTCTAGCAGACGAACGATTATCGGTGTCGCGATGAACGCGATCACCATGGTGAGAACCCCTGCGCCGAGGATGGAGAGAAACCGCCTGTAGATGTTCTGTAGCCCTTTCATTTATTATCAATAATCTGCTATGAGCATCCGAACCATCTCGGCTTCAAGCATCGAACAGAAGATCCGAAGTGTCGGCTGTGTTTTCGAGAGCGCTCGCCTCGAAAGCCGATCCACCCCAAGACCGTGATACGACGACCCAAAGAGCGTATGGAACGGGAAAACACCCTATGCTGTATGAATCACGAACAGTCTCGGAAACCGTACGTATCGGGTGGAGGCGATCGAATCCCATCTCTTTGATAAATCCTGCGAGTGCGAAGACATTGTTATCATTCTCCTACTGGGAAGAATCACCGCCCGGGCCCACCGAGAGATCTCGCCGCCCCGCTTACTTCGAGGTGGATACGACACTCCCAAAAGCGCGAAGATAACGAGGCGATGGTCCCGAGAAATCGATGTTGGCGCCACCTCGATGATTACGGGGACAGTATAAAACGGATTAGAGACCGCCCTCAGCAAGGATACAGCTTGACGTTCGTAACGTGCATTTCGGGATCATCCGTGAAAAGGAGTAGATGGTCCGTCGACCCACCGTCCGGATCACCCACATCAACTCTCGAGTGGCCGAACGGGGTACGGATGGTCGTCCATTCGTCCCCTACCTCGAATGTGCGAGTTACCTGTTCGTCCGTGCTCGCTAGGCCGGATAGGTCGTATCTGATCGATGCCGTTACCGTCGTGTTAGCCGGTGCTCTGACATCGGCTTGCGCCATAAAGATGGGGAACATCGGGCCCGTCCGAACTCGCCGACCGCGCATTCCGCCGGCTCCGGAGCCGCCGAAATCTGCACCCATTCGCCAGTATTCCCGAGTATCGCTCACGACAGGGGTATTACCGACGTCCGTCCAAAAGCAGTCGTCGAAGTCATCGTAGTGTGGTACGCTCTCGTTGACGATATCGCCGTCTTCGAGGTCCCACGGAAGCAACAGACCACCGGTTGCACTCGCGATATCGAGTTCGCCGCGCTCCCGCATTTCGACGGCGTAGTCCAGTATCTCCTCGATCGCGTTCCAGTCCTGAACGGAATGGGAGTGAAAAAAGAACATGGCTCGGTCGGTCGTGTGGAGCAAAGCGTCGATAATCTCTTTTACCTCCTCGATTTCTGCGTCGCTCGTGACGTCATCGAGTATCGTAGCGGCATGGGTATGCGGGGACGTAGTCGCGAACACGGATCGTGAGGAGGCACCTCTGAAACTGCCCTGTGCGCTCCCGTGGCCACTTCCCTGGTACAACGAGCGGATCATATACGACTTCGCCATATCCAACTCGCCGTAATTAATCGACGAACCCTTCCGGGCGGTCATAAACGAGACCGGCGCTCCGACCGCCTGTTCGACGTGACGTTTCTGACCGAGTAAGATCCGTTCCAAGCGCTCCAGTGTCGTCCCGTCACCCTCCGGATCGAGCTGTCCGGGGCCGTCACTGAGGTCCCACTCTTCGTCCTCGAGAGCGTGGTCCGACAGCTCCTGAGACAACTCTTCGACCTCGCCCGTATAGATCCCGATTTCCCCGCCGTTGAACATGATCTCACGGGCCTGTTCGGGACTGAGACGGTTCGTATCGAGTTCTTCTTGGAACGCTGTACTATCGCCGATTCCCAACTCCCACGGGAGGTTACGCTCGGCCATCCGGGGCATGGCCTCGTCGTACTCTTCCAATCGCCCACCTTCCGAATGGAAAATCAATGTGGGTTTCGTCTTGTGGATCGGAAAGGAGGCGATCGTCTGTTCCATCATCATCGTCCAACTCGCATAGCGTGAATCGACGATCCGCCCCGCCGCGAAGTCGTCGAGTTCGGTACCGTGTATGAACGCGTCCCTGCTTCGCGATCGCTCGACGGTCGTCGTTTCAGCGTCAACCGGACCGAGCCGTATCGGAACCGTCTCGTTCGTTTCCGTATCGATCGCGATCAGTTTGCCGCCCTCGTTGATAAGCCGTATTTCGCCCGTCATGCGTTGTTGATATCCATCATACTGAGTGTTCCCTCCGATTCGATCCTGAGCATTCCCTGGTCCTCCCACCGGATCAGATGATACGACTCGTGATCGTCAGCCGCGATGAGGTGTTCATCTCCCGAAGCGATATGAAGCTCGGTGAGATCCGGTGGTAACTGCCGCTCGAGTTCCTCGTCGTCAAGTCCTCCCGAGAAGATATACGCCCCGGCAAGGACGCCGCCACCCACAGCCCCTGAGGCGAGTATGAGTTTCCTACGGCTGATTTCCATACCGCCCTGTCGCGTCGACGAAGAGCTATCTGTGACCACACCCATCTACACCGGCCGGCCGAATATAGTAATAATTGGCTTACACCCTTAGACCGCTATCCGATAGTTTCACACGAGACTGTCAAATCGATACAAAAAGCGCCGCCTACAGACGAACGATGTTATCGCGTTCGTATTGGCTGGTCGCGTTTCGCGTATCGAACACGAGGGGGGCGTTGTCGACGATCTCGCGGATGTCGAAACAGGAGTGATCCGTCACGAGAAGCACGCAGTCAGTGTCGGCCAGTGTCTCGGCTGTCAGGGTAGTAGATTCGTAAGTGCCGTGTGGTACATTCAGTTCCGGGACGTGAGGGTCGTGATACGCGACCGTTGCGTCCCAGTCATCGAGCCGATCGATGATATCGATCGCTGGTGATTCGCGTGTGTCCGAAACGTCACGTTTGTAGGCTACCCCGAGCACCAGTACGTCTGCGGTCGACAGCGCGGTTCCGTGACGGTTCAGCTGTTCGACGATCCGCTGGACGACGTGGTTCGGCATCTCTCGGTTGACGGTATCGGCGAGGTCGATAAACCGGGTCTCGATCCCCTGCTCGTTGGCTTTCCAAGACAGATAGAACGGATCGATCGGGATACAGTGTCCACCGAGCCCCGGTCCGGGATAGAACGGCATGAATCCGAAGGGTTTGGTTGCCGCCGCATCTATCACGTTCCATATGTTTACGTCGAGTTCGTGAGCGACCTGTGCGAGTTCGTTGATCAGCCCGATGTTGACCGCACGGAACGTGTTCTCCAGTAGCTTCACGAGTTCGGCCTCGGTCGCCGAATCGACGCGAACGACCTCATCGAACACCTGACCGTAGAGGGCGGTGGCGTGATCCCCACACGCATCCGTGACCCCACCGACAACTTTCGGGATTTCGGTCGGACCGAACTCCGTGTTGCCGGGATCGATCCGTTCCGGGGAGAACGCCAGATAGATGTCCTCGCCGATCACCATACCGTTGCTGGTGAGCGTTTCACCGATGATCTCCTGTGTCGCCCCCGGATAGACCGTGCTCTCGAGGACGACCGTACAGCCGTCCGGAGTGACGGGGGNGAGCCGCTCGGCGGCGTCGACGACGAAAGAGAGGTCCGGAGTGTCGGTCTTTCGAAGCGGCGTCGGGACACAGATAGAGACGGCATCGACAGCGTCCAGAGCCTCGTATTCGGTCGTGAAGGTGATTCCCTCCTCGAGTGCCGATGCAACGTCGTCGTTCGATACGTCACTTATCGTCGTGTGCCCGCTCCGCAGCTGTTCGACCGTCCGGTCGTCGACATCGACGCCGATTACCTGATAGCCGGCCCGGTGCATTGCGAGTGCGAGCGGCAAACCGACATAGCCCAATCCGACGACACCGACGCGTGTCGGTCCGGAGAACGTATCGGTAGCGTCCGCTGTTTCCTGACGCTGAGTCGAAAGATCGACCGGGTGAGCGGACCCCGCGTCCGGGTTTCGGTGATGTTCCCGATCGGTCACAGCCGAATCACTCCGGTGGATATCGACTCGTCGATCTCGATACCCACGATACGATCTATCGTCGTCTCGAAGCTCTCATCGGGGCTGACAACGTCCCGAGGGAGACACAGTAGACAGCAGTTCATTTCAGTTCCAGCTAATCACGTCTGTATGATTAGTATGCGCTCGTTAACGACCGAAAGCTCCAAAATCCGAAGAATGCCGTCTCAAACCGATCGAGGTCCATACGTGTCACGCACGAACCGAACCAGCTCTTTGAGGGACTGTGTCATAAATCGGATCGGTCCGTCGACGGAGATCGCTCGATATAGATGCCTGAAAAACCCGAGCAAGCCGAACGAAAGGAGATAGCGTCCGGACGTCCGCAACTCGAGGATCCGTATCCTGTATTCGATCACCTGATCCGCCGCCTCGGGGACCCGTTCCTCGACGAGGGAAATGAACTCCTTTCGGGTCGTATACGACGACCGTATATCCCCGCTCGAAGAGAGTCCATCGGCGTGTTTTCTGATTTCGGTCACCTTGCCACAGAAACACACGCCTGCTTCGGATGCAGTCTCCAGTATAAACAGATGATCCTCGAGCGCCCGAAGCGACTCCTCGAACACGACATCCGTCTTTTCCGTGTCGATCACGATCGAGGGAGTCATCGATCCCGCAGAGCCCAACAACAGATCCCAGATCAACTCGTCGAACGACGATCCGTCGTATTCGATGCAGATGCCAGCGCCGGTTCGTTCCATCTCTCGCAGCTGTGTTTCCAGTTTGTTCTCCAGCCATAGGTCGTCCGCGTCCAAAAAAGCGATAAACCGAGTGGAAGCGCGCTTCATTCCCTCGTTTCGCGCCCAGGCAGGGCCTCTCTGTTCAGTATCCCTGACGACGATGAGATCCGTTTCGACATTCTGTTTTTCGACGGACGCTATCGCCTCGTCTAACATCCGTTCCGGAGTGTACTCCGAACTATACGGGATTACCACGGTGACGGTTGGATCGGTGTATCCGTTCATGATTTGAAATTGATCGATGGCTACGTCAGGGCCTGTTTATACACACGTATTATCCGTTTCGCGATACGGTCCAGACGCAGGTCCTGAATACTTTCACGGCCGTTGGATCTCGCATCGGACGAAAGAACGGAGACCAGACCGTCCACGAGCTCGGGCTTCGTTCGACCGACCTTCGAGTGGGTAACCCCATCGAGCCGCTCTCGAACGTCACCGACGTCCGTCGAAACGATCGGGGTATTGCACGCCATCGCCTCCTTGATCGTGTTCGGGGACCCCTCGCGATCGGACGTCAAAACGAGGGCGTCAGCGGCGTTCATATAGATGGGGATGCGGTCATGGGAAACGTCGGAAACGACCTGAAGGTTTACCGGGACCTCGAAACGGTCCTCCACGGCGGAGACGACCTCTTCGGCGAGCGGATAGTTCTTGACGTCCCGATCCCGAGAGTACGGAAAGAGGACGTGCTTCTCCTCGTGGCTCCAGGAAACCGCCTCGAGTGCCTGCTCCTGTGGCATCGGTCTGAATAGCTCAAAATCGACCCCTCCGGGAACGACGTGTGCGTCACTTCCGAGCGCTTCTTTCATTTCCCGCGATCGTACGAAGACCTCGTCACATCGCTTTGCACATGCTTTCGACAGGCTACCGTACGGCCCCATCAGGTCCGATCCCCACAGAGTGACCACGACCGGTCGTGAGGGTTGGGCGAGCGCAAACGGGGTGGTCAACCCGTAGTTCGAATGTATGATATCGTAATCGAGCGGGTTTTTCTCAAGTATCCTCTTGTAAAACAACGCGTAGTGTCGAAGACTTCGCTCCCTGGCAGTTCCAGGGACCCTGACGGTTTCGGTTTGAACTCCCTGATCCTCCAGCGAGGCGATCTGCTGGTTGAAAAACGGCGTCCGGGTCGTAACGACGTTCAACACTCGCATGAGTTCCCCGTAGATACACAGCGTACGTACCCCGCGTTCGAGTCCACAACTGGATCGACGTTGGCGAGGAGTATCACGCGATACGCCCGGCGTGAAGTCGCTTCCGTTCCCATAGCACATCGGGCGGCGACGATGTGACGATCGATATCCTCGACCCGGGACGTTTCAAGCGCCATCTTCCGAGAGACTCACCCCCAGTACGTCGACAGTGTGTGCGGACAGATTCATGTAGGATCGTATCGGTAGAACGCACTCAAACGGTTTGTTATGGTTCACTTACTACCCGATATGCGAGTATTATATCGATGATACTATCAGAGGCATCGGTACGCTCCGTTGTCTGTCGACGGTCCGTCAGGCACGGGGGCGCCCGATCAAACTGGAGATGTGGCTCGTGCCGTTCGAAAGCGAAACCGCATAGCGGTATCGGTATCGGTTCAACAGAGATCGCGGCCGGAGCGTGCGTCAGGACTTCGGACAGCACCGGGGACGGAGCGGCCCGATCCGAAGGTGGTACATACTTAATTATCCATATGAAGTATTTCGAGCTGAAATGACAGTATTACGACTCGCTGGAGTGGTTCGACGGTGTGCTGTCGGATCCGACTGTGTTGTCCGCGTATGAGAGTATTCTTCACCGTACAACACCCGGCGCACGTCCACTTCTTTCGGAACACGATCGAGAAACTGCAAGCTGACGGCCACGCTACACACGTTTTCGTTCGCGAGAGGCCGATGGCGATAGTACTACTGGAGCACTACGGCATCGACTACGAGGTCTTGGCGGGCCAATTCGATTCGAATGCCAAAATGCTGTTCGGCCAGCTGAAATATGAAATCAACCTGTTCCGGAAAGTTCGCCGCCTCGATCCGGACGTCATCGCCACGATCGGGGAGCCGGCAGTCGCACACGCCTCGAAGCTGTTCGACGTCGAATCGCTCATATTCACCGACACGGAGCATGCGACGTTGACGAACACGTTCGCGTTCCCGTTCGCCGACCGGATTTACACGCCGGAGTGTTACGAGGACGACGCCGGACCGAAACAGATACGCTACCCGGGGTATCACGAACTCGCATACTTACATCCGAATCGGTTCGAACCGGATCCAAGCGTTCTCTCTGAAGTGGGCCTCGACCCGGAGGATCGGTTCGTCATTCTGCGGTTGGTGGACTGGAACGCCGTCCACGATATCGGGGACAGCGGTTTTACCGATGTTGCCAGTGTCGTCGAATCGCTCGAAGAGACGGGCGTCCGCGTTTTCATCACCGCGGAAGGTGAGCTGCCGGAAGCCGTCGAACGCCATCAGGTCCCCGTCGAGCCGCATCGGATCCACCACCTGATGTATTATGCGGACCTATTTATCGGGGAGAGCGCGACGATGGCAACCGAAAGCGCGGTGCTCGGTACCCCCGGGATCTTCGTCGCGACAGGTCACCTCGGATACACCACCGAACTGGAAGAGAAGTACGAACTGCTATACAACTTCCCGGGCCCGAAGCGTCAGACGCAGGGCATAAAAAAGGGCATCTCGATCCTCGAAAACTACGATCAGAATCTGTGGGACCGTCGTCGAGAGCGAATGCTGGACGATAAAATCGACATGACTGAGTTCATCATCTCGGAGATACTGAGCCACGAAGCGCGTAGCTGACATCCCCCTGGGCGTGAACGGAAAAGGACCGGAGATCTCTCAGGCAATCGGGCTTCGACGACGACGGCTACGGATTCAATGGATTCGGTTAGGTAGTTCCGGATCAGCGGGTTTCCAGGTCTGCCGTATTTCGGGCGCACCGGCGTCGTTCGAGGGTTCGCCGTTTCCGTAGTGGTTGCCCGACCACTCGACGTTGGTCCACTCGTCTACACCGACCTGAATAATGGCGTGTCGGGTCGTCCACCCGTCAGGGGTATCTAGTGGTTCATCCGAGTTGTAAAACCAGTTATTGTTGATCGTCGCGACGTCCTCGGGAGTGCCACGAATGGCGACCGCGGGCCTTTGATCCCCGTTTTGGGCGCTTTCTACGGCCTCGACGGTATTGTTGTAGATCTCTATCCGAGTACCACCGGGGCTGTGGACGTCCATCACGTGACTGTAAGTGATCGGGCCGAAGTGGTTGTACCGAGCGACGTAGCCACCTTCGCCACTGCAGGCGATCGAGTGGCGGTTGGCGTCGAAGTAGTTCCACTCGATGAGTGGGTTACCGCCGTAATTCGCCACACCGTATCCGAGGCCGTCCCACGCATTGTGGTGGATATAGTTACTGTGTATGTGTGCGTTAGCTTTGGTGTAGACGCCCGTGAACGGCCATCCCGAGATTTCGTTGTTGTCGACGATTGACTCTTCTTTCGCAGTTACTCCACCGCCCGCCCGGTGTGCATGGTAGTCTCCGTCGTGTTCTTCCTCCGGATCCACGTACGCGTGATGGTGGCCTTTGAGTCGAAACCCGGTCAGTCGTGCGCCTTCATTCAGGGTGAGTTTTCGTATAAACGTCTCGGATTCAGGGGTTTTGTCGCCCTCCGGAGATCGCAACAATGCGCCGGGGACCCCCGCTCTGCGTCCTCCAGAAAGCGTGACCCCCGAGGGGACGGATATTTCCCAGTGATCAGTGAGATCTATCGTGACATCCGGTGGTACGGTGATGACGTCGCCTTCTGTGGCCGATTCGAGCTGGTCGATCAACCGGTCGACGGAATCGATCGGCTGGCGTTCCTGCTCTGTCTCCGTTCTTCCCGGGGAGTCGTCGTCTTCATCGGTTGGAGGGTCATCGTCCGCTGTAGAACAGCCGGCTACTGCTACGGCTGCAGCAACCGCCAAATACGTCCGCCGCTTCATAACTTACTCAACGGCCCTTGTATAGATTAGTATGTATTGCCTATCGAGTGGCGAAAAGCCGTCCGGGAAGGATACTTCATTCCCTCCAGTCCCGAGTTGGTCCCTCGATGCTCCTTATTTTCTATTCGGTGCCTCGGATACGGTTCCCTCCGCCGACCTTCGTATATCCGCGAGATCAGGATGGGAGTGATCGGTCTCGGACCCCGTCCTGACCCGATCACGTTTTCGTTGCCACCCCTCGTGTCGAACCATTACGAGCACCGGGACTTTGGGAATATTGAGTACTTTCGCCAGTGCGAGCCGGTGCCGCCCGTTTGTGTGATGTAGTAACTCGCCCCCGCGTCCGATATTGACCGTTATTTCATCGAGGGAAGCCGCACTGTCGCGTCCGACACCGACGCCCGACGACGACTCGGTGTCAGTCCGCCGATACCCATCGGACGCCATCGACTCCTTGAGTGTCGAGAGATACTCGAACCGCTCGTGGAGTTCCTCGACCGTCGAACAGCCGTATACGTTGTTCCCGTGTTCGATACGGGCCACGAGATCCTCGTATACGGACGTCTCCTTCCAGGGGATCCCCTTCCCGAAGCGCTCGTTGATGAGCGCCCACTCGGACAGCTCGGTGAACTTTACCCTAGGCACGTCCCAGTCCCCGCCGATAACGTCGCCGTACTCCGCAAATCGGAGATACCACGGCCACTGTACGTATTCCAGATGTCTCCCCGTATCCCTCCGCTCGAGGCCGACACCGGAGACGTATTGGATGTCGTGGGGATCGACCAAAAGGAGCTTGTACGGGGACGAATCCGTCTTCGCCGTGTGTGTGCGATTATAATAGAACTGCAGTGCCCTTCTTTCGAGGACGCGATAGCTGCTCGAGACGATCCCGGAAACACCCTCGGAGCTGTATCGGTCACGTATCCGAGAGACGAGATCCATCGAACGGTCCGAGAGTGAATCTATCGAGATCTGTTCCATACTACGGGTCTACGACCCGCTGAGAACGAGTATCGGCTTAGTAATAGAGATGATACCGGACGGGGATTCCTAACGGAACCCTCAGGTTACCGTGGGTGACCGATATCGTTCGCTGGTTCGCTGCTCCCGTAGTGGTTGCCCGACCATTCGACGTTGGTCCACTCGTCTACACCGACCTGAATAATGGCGTGTCGAGTCGACCAGCCATCCGGGGTGTCGAGCGGTTCGTCCGGGTTGTAAAACCAGTTGTCGTAGATCGTCGCGACGTCCTCGGGAGCGCCACGGATGGCGACCGCTGGCCTTTGATCCCCATCGTGATCACCGTCAACAGCCTCCACAGTATTGTTGTAGATCTCCACCCGAGTCCCGCCGGGGCTGTGGACGTCCATCACGTGACTGTAAGTGATCGGGCCGAAGTGGTTGTACCGAGCGACGTAGCCACCCTGGCCATCGCAGGCGATCGAGTGGCGGTTGGCGTCGAAGTAGTTCCACTCGATGAGTGGGTTACCGCCGTAGTTCACCACACCGTATCCGAGACCGCGTCGGGGGTTGTGATGGATGTCGTTGTGGTGGATATGCGGCTCCCCTGTACCGACGTGGACGGATGCGAGCGCGAAGCCCCACATCTCACAGTTGTCTATTTCGACGCTGTCGCCGCGAACAGTTACGCCGGCGCCGGTGGCGTAAAAGTCCGGATCGAAGAAGTCGTAGTAGGGTCCCTGAACGCGAACACCGCACAGGCGTGCACCCCGGGACAGTTCGATATAGTACATCGACGAGTCCGGCTGGTGGTCTGTGTAGAGGTGACCGCCCGGCGCGTTGTCGATTCCCCGATCCGACGCGAGCGTGACACCCCGTGGAACGGTGTAGGTGTTCGAACCGAGATCGATGCTGGCGTCACCCGCCACGTACACGATGTCACCGGAGGATGCCGACGATAGCGCGCTGCTGAACTCACTGCGGCTACTCACGACGACGTCGGCCTCGTCGGGGCTGATCGTGTTCTCGTACCCCTGTCCGCCACCCATGGGGCCCCCCTCGACGATCCCGTCGCCGGGGGCCTCGTGGTCGTCGTCCTGCCACGGGAATCCGGTTTTCCAGTGGTCTCCGGAGGCCATGCTGCGTGGGTAGTACTCGAGGTTCGAGTCGCTGTCGTCGACTCTCGGATGTGCCTCGCCCTCGATCGTGACGTCCGCGACCAGTGTATCGAACGCGTAGGCGTGG
>SL_4KL_010_BRINEDRAFT_10000319_pt1 | contig 24367 bp, 26 predicted proteins | sample SodLak_010_BRINE_2_FD_10664 | JGI IMG/M metagenome (IMG submission 10664) | reverse complement strand
TGGGGCGGACGCTTCCAAGGCGGTTACCGCACCGAATCTCAGTAACCCTATGAGTGCGGCGCTATGTCCAGCTAAGCCACCCGGCCTCACCCTCTTCTTACCCGATTGTGCTCTTTAACCTTCTCATCTGACCGCGGCGTGGTACGGGGATTGCTGCCCATCTCGTGGGCCACAACTCGGCGACAACGCGGCTAGCCGGGCACCAACGCGGATGCCTCGGTGACGACACGGCGACACCCACCCAACCGGCCAACCCGCGGATTTATGCCCGATCGACGGGACTCAGAGACAATGAGCCTGCCTGAGCTGCTCGCGGAGGCACTGGGCGACGAGTCGGTGGTCGCGGAGGTACCGCTCGGCGGTGAGGACGTCTTGGTCGTCACGCCAACCCGAACCGTCGTCTACCGCGCCGACGGGTTGCTGTCGGACGAATCGACCGCCAGCTACGCACACGAGGTCGAGCGGCTTTCGATGACGACCGGCCGCCGCAAGGCCAAACTCACGCTCGAGTACGGCCTCGACGGAACAAAAAAACTCGCGGTGCCCGTCACCCGTGTTGACGCCGTTTTGCACCCGATGATGGCGGGCATCCTCAGCGCGGTGGGCGTCACCGACTCGGGCGAGGCGGTCAAAAAGACGTTCCGGTTCAGCGATCTCACCCTCGTCATCACGAGCCACCGGCTCGTCAAACACATCGGGAGCGCCGTCTGGTCGACCGAGTACGAGGCCTTCAGGTACGGCGACCTCACGAATCTCGATTTCGAGGAGGGCAACGTCGCCACCACGGTCGTGCTCACCCACAACGGCCGGCAAGAACGGCTCAAAGCCCCCAACGACGAGGCGCGAGCGGTTCGCGAGGCGCTCACTGCGGCAGTCTGTGCGTTCCACGATGTCGAGAATCTCGCCGAACTTCGCAGTCTGTTTGGCGACGAAACGGCCGACGACCGTGGCGATGTCGACCGGTTCGATTTCGGTGACGGTCCCGACCCACTGAGCGCCCAACCGACCGCTGACTCCGACGCACAAACGGCGACGATCAGCACCGAGACGGGCGATAGTGAATCAACCGCGGAGGGCATGGGTGTCGAAACCGATGTCGACACGGTCGCTGGGGCTAACAGCGTGGCCGACAGCACGGGTGGCTCCGAAACGGTGTCGACGCCGTCAACCGGGGCGCAATCGGGTTCATCCGCGACCGCTGCCCCGGACGCTGTCGACGGCAACGCGGCACTCGCCGAGCGGCTCGATGAACTGACTGCCGCGGTCGAACACCAAGAACAGGAACTCGCCAGACAGGCCGACCTCATTGAAACGCTGATCGAGGAACTTCGTCGCGGTCGCTGACTGTTCTCACCCCTCGCGGCCAACGACTTTTCGAATGCACGACGAGCCGAACGGGCCAAGTTCGCCCGCCTCAAACCGAATGAAGTGTCCCGTCGACAGCCCTGCCCCGCACCGGCGACACGCGAAGTCACCCTCGCGGGCAACGACCTGACTCTCGAAACGGACGAAACTCCCGCCTTTCGACGTGTGAATCCGCGCACCGTTGCGGTCGATGAGCCCCCGTTTTTCGGCCGTATCGAGAATTTCACGCGTGAGCGCGGGGCTCGTGGTCACGGTCTCGATGCGATCGATGACCGCAGACAGGTCGAGTTCGTCGTGTTCGAGATGGGCGAGCAGTTCGAGTGCGAGTTCACGCTTGGCCGCGCGGCTCGATGGCGTTGACTCACTGCGTGCTGGTGTCGTCTCACTGCGTGCCGGTGTCGACTTATCGCTCATCGACGTCGACGCCGCCGTATCGTCGGCTGCTGGCGTTGCTGCCGGCTGCTCCTCGTCGCTCACAGCCCACGGTTCTGCCCGGTGAATCATAACCGTTCTGTGCCTTGTCGATTCCGTCCGGGCTGGCGGTATCGACCGCACTCGCGGAGTTGGGTGGTCGACGAACACAACACCTATGCTCACAGCCCCATCGGTAGCGTCCATGCAGCGTCGATTCCGGGTTGGCCTCGGTGTGGCGACGCTCGTGGCGGTCGCGCTCGCCGCGGTGCTCGTCTCGCCGGCCGTGTTGCTCGCGTGGTTTGACGCGCTTGCCGCGCGCCCGGGCTGGTTCGTGTTGCTCGTTGTCGTTGCGGCAGTCGTCCGCCCGGTGTTCGCGTGGCCGACCTCACTCCTTGCGATTGCGGTCGGCTACGCCTTCGGGCTGTGGGGCATTCCGTTCGCCCTTCTCGCACTCACGATTACGAGCATTCCGCCGTACTATTTCGGCACACTCAGCGCGGAAACCGGGCGACTGACGACCGCCGGCAAGGAGCTTATCGCCGAAACCGGTGGGGTCCGTGGGGTGGCCGCCGCCCGCTTGTTTCCGCTTCCCTCCGACGTACTCTCGGTTGCCGCGGGTGTCGCTCGCGTCCGACTCGGTTCGTATCTCGTCGGCACGCTGTTCGGCGAACTTCCGTGGGCCATCCTTGGCGTACTTATCGGTATCTCGCTGGATCGGTTGCAGCGTGGCTCGATGACCGGCCTCGTCGATCCGTGGATTCTTGCGGGAATGGCCGCCGTCGCCGTCCTGTTGCTCGCGGGCCCGTGCTACCGCCTTTTTCTCGCAGACGACTCCGCTTCGGCGGGAACGACGGATTCGTCGTAATCACCTGTTGCTGTCGAGGTCGATAGCGGTACCCCAGTCGGTGCTGACACATCGGTCGCTGATGGTACTCCGGTCGGTGCCGACACACCGTGTTGTGACGGGAACACTCGCGACCGCAACTCAGCCACGTCGCTCCAAAATTCGCTCGATAATCGCGCCCGTTGAGCACAACTCGTCGGTTCCGCGTGGTTCTCTCGCACTCGCGCGTTCGACTCGACAATCGATTCTACGCTCGTCGAGCGCCGCCCGAATCGCATCGGCGTCGTGGTGTTGGTCGTAGCCCAGCACGATCACGTCGGGTTCGAGTTCCTCGATCGGGACGAAAATGTCGTCGGGATGACCGAGTCGTGCCTCGTCGACCGGTTTGAGCGCCGAGACGGTTTCGAGCCGTTGGCGATCCGACAACACCGGTGGCGCTTTGTGGGTGACGTTCTGTCTGCGGGCGACGATGACGTGTAGTTCGTCGCCGAACGCTTTGGCGTCCCGCAGATAGTGGATGTGGCCCGGATGCAGCAGGTCAAAGGTTCCCTGGGCGATCACCCGCGTTGGCGACGCAGTCGCGTCGAATCTCTCGCTCGTCCCGCGGTTGTCGCTCATAGCCACCCGTCTCGGTTGCGCTCGCGTTCGAGTTCCGCGTCGATGTCGGCCTGCGTAAAATCAAAAAACTGCTCTTCGGGCAGTGCCACGTCGAGGACATCGAGCGAGCGCGGGTCGCCGTTGCGGTCGAACGCCTTCCAGTCACGCCAGCCGTACGGCGCGCCGATGATGATGTGGACGTTGCCCTTGTGAAACGTTTTGCGGTCGGCTTGGCTCGGCCGAAGCACGCCGCTTGGGTGTGAGTGAACCGAGCCAACCGCCCGAATGTCGTTTGGCACCATGTTTGATTGGACTGTCGCACTGGTCGGATCGGACTCGGTGCCGGGAATAATCAGCACGTCGGTGATGATCTGCCCGCTTTTGTCGAGGTCGAACTTGCGGGCGTCCTCGGCGCGCAGAAAGCCCATATACTCGTTCGGATGGGTTTCCTCGCTGGCTTCGAGCGCGAACTGGAGGGTGTCGCGGGCGATGCCGAGGATCTCGGTCGATCGAAACAACCGCATTGCCATACTTCGGCCGGGCGACCTTCTAAGGGTTCCGAAACCCCACCCGCTGTGACGCGCGCAGATAATAAGCTTAACACGTCGGTTGCTCCTACGTGTGCAGTATGACTGATCATTCCGCCGGGGATTCCGGCGCAGGGGCAGATTCGCGCCCCGTTGTCTACGACCTCGCACCCGACTGCACGCGTTCGGACGTTTCGGTCGGCGAGCACTACCACGCCGTCGTCAACGGCGTCGTCGCCTACGGCGTTTTCGTCGACATCTCGGACACCGTTTCGGGGCTGCTCCACGAGTCAAACCTCGACCGCTCGTACGACGTGGGCGACCGCCTCGTCGTCACGCTCGAATCGCGCAAGGAAAACGGCGACCTCGCGTTCGACGTCCCGGCGTTCGAGACGTACCGCACCGAAATCGTCGATCACGAACCCGATATTACGTCCATTGCGGATCTCGAAACCGGGTCGACGGCGACGATCGAGGGCCGCGTCGTCCAGATCAAACAAACCGGCGGGCCGACGATTTTCCACGTTGCCGACGGCACAGCCATCGTCAGCGGGGCGGCGTTCGCCGAGGCCGGCGTTCGTGCGTTTCCCGACGTCGAAATTGACGATATCGTCCGTGTGACCGGCGAGGTCGAACTCCACCGCGACGTTCGCCAACTCGAAATCGACTCGCTTGCGGTGCTCGACGGCGACGCCGAAGCCGACGCTCGCGACTCGATTGACACCACGATTGCCGAGGCAAGCGCACCCGCCGACGTCGACCCACTCGTCGACTGGCCGGCGTTCGAGCCGATCTTCGAGGAACTCAAAACCGTTGCCGAACTCCTGCGACAAACCGTGTTGTCGGGCCGCCCGATCCGGGTTCGCCACCACGCCGACGGCGACGGCATGTGTGCGGCCACGCCGCTGCAACTCGCCGTCGAGCGGTTCATCGCCGACGTTCACAACGACCCTGACGCCCCCCAGCACCTATTCAAACGCCTGCCGAGCAAGGCCCCGTACTACGAGATGGAGGACGTCACTCGCGACCTGAGTTTCGCCCTGGAGGGCCAGTCACGACACGGCCAGAAGCTGCCGCTCCTGTTGATGCTCGACAACGGGTCGACCGAGGAGGACGTGCCGGCCTACCAGAATCTCGCCCACTACGACATTCCGATTGCCGTCATCGACCACCATCATCCCGATCCGGCGGCGGTCGAACCGCTGCTCGATGCACACGTCAACCCGTATCTGTACGGCGAGGACTACCGCATCACGACCGGCATGATGTGTGTCGAACTCGCGCGGTTGATCGATCCGGCAATCACCGACGACATCGAACACGTTCCCGCGGTGGCGGGCCGCTCCGATCGCTCGAAAGCCGAGGTGATGGACCAGTACGTCGCGCTCGCCGACGAGGCGGGCTACGACCGCGAGTCGATCGAGGCCATCGGCGAGGCGCTCGATTACGCCGCCCACTGGCTGCGCTACAGCGAGGGCAAAACACTCGTCAACGACGTGCTCGACGTGGGCTGTGAGGACTTCGACCGCCACCAGCGACTCGTCTCGTTCCTCGCCGAGCGTGCCGAACGCGACATCGACCGACAGCTCGAGGCGGTTTCACCACACGTCGAACACGAACGACTCGATTCGGAGGCGCATCTGTACCGGGTCGATCTCGACCACTTCGCCCACCGGTTCACCTACCCGGCGCCCGGCAAGACGACGGGCAACCTCCACGATCGAAAGGTGACCGAAACCGGCGAGCCCGTCATCACGATCGGCTACGGCCCGGATTTCGCCGTGCTCCGAAGCGATGGGGTTCGCCTCGACATTCCACGAATGGTTACTGAACTCAACGAGGAACTGCCCGGTGCGGGCGTCTCCGGCGGCGGCCACCTTGTTGTCGGCTCGATCAAGTTCGTCAAGGGTCGCCGCGAGTCGGTGATCGACCTGCTGGTCGAGAAAATGGCCGAAGCCGACCTCGACGAGTCGCTGTCGACGACCGCGCCGCTCGACAACTAACGGGTTCGACGGTCGCGACCGCGCAGTCGCAGTCAGTTGTCCCGTTCTCCACTCGTCGCCAGCCTCGCTTCTCACACGGTTTCGAATTCGAGCCGTCGTTTTGCGATAAGCGCTGCCACAGCGACACCGCCGAGGCCGACAACAACGGCCCCCGTTGGCCACTCGCGGTCATCGTCTGGCTCGCCGTTCCAGTCGGTCTCAAACACACCGCTGTAGTAGTCCGCAACCTGGTCGTCGTCGACGATGAGCCCCAGTTCGCGGTTGTTGGTCGCCGAGTTGTTGTTCCAGTTGAGACTGCCAATGACCGCAGTGTCGTCGGCGACGATTCCTTTCGAGTGGAGTTTGCCGAACCGGTCGCCGCCGTCGACCAGCCGAACCTCGATCGAACTGTCATCCGCGGCGCTCCGGGCAGCGATTTTCTCGGCAAGTGCGGTGTTTTCCTGTTCGACGTACCAGGTGCTGTCGAGCAGTATTCTCACCTCGACACCACGGTCAGCCGCCCGAATCGCCGCCTGGAGCAATCCGAACTGTTTGTCGGTCAGACTGGGTTGTTTGATCAGCAACCGATCGTCGGTGTCGTCGATGAGTCGCTTGATTTCGACCGCCGCGTTGTCGGGGGCGGCCACGACGGTCACGGTGTCGGCGGTTGTCGTTATCGGCGGGTGTTCGGTGGGATACTGGCCGGTTGCGCTTGCCTGCTCGAAGGTGTTGATGTCGTCGCGAACGGCTGTCCACTGCGGTGTGTCGTGCCACGTCGTATCATGGTCGAACACGGCTGCGACCTCGGTGGCCGTTTTCGGTGAGTCGACGACGACTCCCCAGCCGCGGCTGTCGGCACCGCCCGTCCCGGCGGGCTTCCAGTTTTCGGTCAGCACGATAACCCGGTCGTCGGCGACCGCGTACTTCGCGTGTTGGTAGCGAAACCGCGTTCGGTCGCCGGTCATCACGTGAACGTCGACGCCGCCGTCTGTGAGTTCGTCGAGCAGTTCGGCTTGCCGGATCGACATCCCACCGACCGGCCCGCCCTCTACCAACACGCGCACGTCGACGCCGTGGGCCTCGGCGGCAAGCAGTTCGTCGGCGACTCGGCGGTCGGTCAGCGTGTACGCCGCCACATACAGTCGGTCGTTCGTGCCGCTGATTGCTTCGATCGGGATGTCGGGACTGTCGGGCAGCACGAACGTTTCGACGGATTTGGGCCCGACCGACAGCGACTCGCGTTGGTCGAAGCCGTCGGGCTGCCAGCGTGGCTCGCGGTCGTAGCGCCAGCGATGGCTTCGGGGGGCAGAATCGTACTCGACGGCGTCGACGACGTGGTCATCGCGCTTCAGCTCGAGCGAGTCGCCGGAAACGGCAAACCGAATATGACCGGTCGCCTCGAACCGCTCAACGTCGGTGTGTTCGGCGGTTTTGTCGGGATGACGCGTCACCGCGTAGGTGCCCGGTTGCGTCGGCAACTGCGTGGTTCGGTGGCCGTCGGTCAGCGTCCACTCGCCAGGGGTTTCGAGACGGACAATGACGTACTCGCCATGGTTCTGTGGGGTTGTTGGATTCGGATACAGTTCGATTATTCGGCCGTCGCGCGTGGCAGTTGATTTGTCGGCCGATCCCGTTGTTGGCGCGACCTCCACGCTCGGGACGGAATCAGTTGTTGGTGTGGCCTCCACGCTCGGGACGGAACCACCGGCGGTCACGGACTCGCCCATCGTCTCGGATTCGACAGCGCTAGCGGTTCCAGCGCCGGCGAGCGCACCCAAGCCGGTCACCAGACACGCACAGACGACAACGAGTGCGAGGATGCGCAGTGGCGGGGGTGTCACGGGCGAACGCACACGGCCGATGGTGCGCAATCGGATAAAAACAATCGGGTCGCTCGGTCAGTGGTTTTTCGCCGATTCGGCCCCCCTTTCCGCCTACGCAGCCGCCTACGACTCGGCGCGAACGAGTCGCACGTCGAGACAGACGTTGACCTCGTGTGGCGCATACGAACGAACGATGTGTTTGGTTTCGACCTCGACGCAGTACGCCGGTTCTGCGGCCGCCCGGATCGCCCGTTCGCCGGGCCCAAAGGGGTCGTCCTCGTGTTGGATGTCGTAGTAGTGAATCACACACTCGTCGCCCGCGAGCGCGACCGCCGTCTCAAGGAAGTCGTCGGCGCTGTGCGGGAGGTTCATGATGAGCCGATCCGCCCAGCCGTGGTAGTCGGTGGCGACCTCGCGAACATCGCCCACAACGGCCGTGATTCGCTCGCTGACGTCGTTGCGTGCGGCATTTTCGCGGAGATACGCGACGGCCGTCTCGTTGAGATCGCAGGCGACGACGTCCGCGCCGCGGGCGGCGGCGGGAATCGCAAACGGGCCGACACCGGTGAACATATCGAAGACCTGTTCGCTCGCCGCAATCTGTTCGACAATCCGGTGGCGCTCGGTTGCGAGCCGCGGCGAAAAGTAGACGCTCGCGAGATCGACCAGAAGCGAGTGGCCGTACTCGCGGTGGACTGTTTCGGTCGGCGCGAGCGACGAGTCGGCCTCGACAACGCGGATCACGTCCCAGTCGCGAACCCGTAGCTCGCCGCTGATTTTCGAGGCACGGTTGAGCACCGATCGAACCGGCAGATCCGAGTCGAGTACGGCGTCGGCGATTTCGGTCGCCCGCTCGTCGTCGGCCTCATCGAGAATGACGATGTCGCCGAGCCGTTCGATAGCGGGTTCATAGCCGAGCATGTCAGCGGGCGTCACGACGCCGCGGCGCGCCGGCAACTCGCGTGTCGCCGTTTCGAACCGGTCGGGAACGCGCTCTGGGTCGGTGACCGGAATGTACAGCGTGCCATCGACTTCGACGATTTCGTGATCATCGTCGAGCACGCCAGCCGCTGCCAGCGCGCTGCGACTCTCCTCGCCGGCCTCGCGGGCGACGGCGACACACGGAACCTGCATATGGGGTCGATGGGTCGCCACCGTGCCTAAGCGTGACGTTCCGGTCGCCGAGCGCGACCGATTTACGCTGGGGATCCCAACGGCCGTCAATGGCTGCCGACGAGTTCCCAACACCACAGCCCGGGCCGTCGTGGGCGCGCCTCCGCGTGCGGTTCGCCTGCAGCGTTGTCGCCGCGGTGGTTCAACTCGTCATCTTCTGGGAGTTCGTTCTCGGTGCGCTGCCGTTTCTCTGGCCACCGCGCGAGCCGACGACCCAATGGGTGAGTTTCATCATGGTCTCGCTCGGTTCGTTCGTGTTCCTCTCGGGGCTGGTCGGCACGCTCGTCGGCGACCAGCTGTACGACCGCTACGGGTTGTTTGCCGACGACTGAGGTGGGTCACCTGTCGCCGGATTCGGCGTCCTCCGACAACGCCGTCACCCGCGGCGCGTTCGTCACGTGGTCGTCGTCGACGACGGTGGTCGCGCCGAACGCGGTTTTGAGCGTCTCGCTCGTGAGCACCTCGCGTGGCGTGCCGCTCGCGACGACCTCGCCCGCGGTGAGCAACACCAAGCGGTCGCAGTAGCGCGCCGCAAGGTTCAGATCGTGAATCGCGGCGACCGCGGCGCGGCCGTCGTCGACGACGCTTCGAACCAGATCGAGTGTTCGGATCGCGTGGTTGATGTCGAGGTTGGCGGTCGGTTCGTCGAGCAACAACAGCGGCGTTTGCTGTGCGAGCGCCCGCGCGAACAACACGCGTTGGCGCTCGCCGCCGCTGAGTTCGGTCACCGGCCGGTCGACGAACGCCGACAGCGCGGTTCGCTCGATTGCCTCGGCGACTGCCGCGTGATCCTTGCTACCGGCGGTGCCAAACCGTCCGATGTGAGGATGGCGACCCATCGCAACCGCGTTTTCGACCGAAAAGGAAAACGAGAGCTCGGTTTCCTGTGGAACGGTCGCGACCAGCTGACCAATCTCGCGTGCCGACAGGTTTGATACCGTAGTGCCCTCGATGGAGACGTTGCCGTCGGCTGGTGAGACGGTTCCGCGAACCGCTCCGAGCAGCGTGGTTTTGCCCGCGCCGTTCGGACCGACGAGACCGACGAGTTCTCCCTGTTCGACCTGCAGCGACACCGATGAGAGCACTTGGGTGCCGCCGAGGTCGACCGAGAGGTTCTCGACGCGGAGCGTTGGCTCACCGGCTTGTGCGCGAGTGGCTGGTGAACTGCCGTCGCGCTCGACGGTGTTGTTGCTGTCCCCGTTGTCGACGCTGTCGGTGTCATTGCCTTTGCTCATAGCTCGTGGACCTCCCGACTGCGGAGCAGATAGAGGAAAAACGGCGCGCCGACCGCGGCGGTCACGATGCCGACCGGAATCTCGGTTGCCCCCGCGCGGGCGACCGTGTCGGTGAGCACGAGAAACGAGGCACCCGCCAGCGCGGCCGCCGGCAGCAACACCCGGTGGTCGGGGCCGACGACGAGCCGCACCATGTGGGGAACGATGAGACCGACAAAGCCGATGACGCCCGAAACGGCGACGGCCGCCGCCGTGAGCACCGCCGACACGGCGAGCAAAATCCGTTTGGTTCGTTCGACTTCGACGCCGAGCCCCTGTGCCTCGGATTCGCCGAGCAGGAGGATGTTGAGGTCGCGGGCGTACGCGAGGAGGATGAGAAACAACAGCGGCACGAGCACGAGCGTCACGGCCACGTCGTTCCAGCCGGCGTTGCCGAGATGGCCCATGAGCCAGTGGACGACCGCGCGGAGGCCGTCGCCGCTGTGGAGTTGGAGAAACGCGATGACGGCGCCGAGAAACGCCTGAATGGCGACGCCCGCAAGCAGCAACGTTGCCACCGGCGTTCGGCCGCCCTCCGTGGCGATCAAATACACCGTGAACGCCGCGATGAGTGCGCCGGCAAATGCCGCGCCGCGAAGGCCGAGGCCGAACGGGATCGCCACCGGGACGACGAGGAACGCGACCGCGCCGACCGCCGCGCCCGACGAGACGCCGATAATCGACGGGTCGGCCATCGGGTTTCGGAAAAATCCCTGCATGACGGTTCCCGCGGCGGCAAGCGCAAAGCCGACTGCGGCGGCCAGCAGGATTCGTGGCAGCCGCACTCGCATGATAATCGTCTCGTGGGTGGTGCCGACCGGAAACGCAAACGGCGAATGCCACCGGATCGACGGACTTGGCAGTTGGAGCGCGCCCGCGGCCGATCCGGCGGTTAGCTCGATGCCGACCGGGATTGCAACCGCGTTGAGCAGCGTGTGTGACACCGTCGTCGGCGAAATCGACACCGGACCGATGCCCGCACTCAGGGTGATCACACCGACGAGAACCGCCGCCAGCCACGCTGACCAGACGGCAGCGCGGCGTGGTGCATCCATGAATGAAAGCCGACTTGCAGTAGGCAAATACTTATTGGATTACTGTTGATGGATGGTATGCGACTGAACCGTCCACTTCACTTCCGATTGCTCACACTCTGTGTCTCACTCCTGTTGGTTGGCGCGCTAGTCGGCGTCGCCCCCGTCGCGGCCGCCGGCGCTGTTTCTGGTGTCGACGACGCGTCGCCCCCGGACCGGGCGTTCGGCGTCGACGACGCGGCCGCTTCGGCCGACGACGCTGACTTCCCCGTCACGCTGACCGACGCGACCGGGACCGAGGTGACCATCGAGGAACGGCCCGAACGCGTGACAACGACGAACCCGAGTGCCGCTCAAATCATGTGGGAACTTGGTGCTGAAGACCAGGTTGTTGGTCTCACACAGTTCGCCCACTACCTCGAAAACGCTGAAACCCGCGAGAACGTCTCCTCGACCGAACTCGGCGTGAGCGTCGAGCGCGTTGTCGGCACCGAACCCGATCTGGTGCTCGCGCCAAACGCGACCAGCACCGACACCGTCGAAACGCTCCGTGAGGCCGGGCTGACGGTGTATCACTTCTCCGAAGCAACTGACTTCGATGACGTTGCCGAGAAAACGACCACCGTCGGCACGCTGACCGGCAACAGCGAGGCGGCCGCCGAAACCAACGAGTGGATGTGGGAGAACGTCGAGGCCATCGAGACGCTGACCGCCGATGCCGAGCAGCCGCGGGTGATGTACCCGTTGTTGGGTGGGTTCAGCGTCGGCAACGGCACGTTCATCCACGAAATCATCGTCGCCAGCGGCGGCGAAAACGTCGTTGCCGACGAGTTTGACGGCTACCAAGTCGTCAGCGACGAGGTCGTCCTCGAACTCGACCCCGAGGTACTCATTATCACCGACCAAACCGAGGGCCAAATCATCGAGTCCGAACCGTACTCGTTGACGACCGCGGCCCAAACCAACCGGACGGCGATGCTGGAAGTCAACTATCTCAACCAGGCGGCCCCCCGGAGCGTCGTCTACTCGACGCGCAACCTGAGTGCGCAACTGCATCCCGATCTGATCGATGAGCCGAGCGCCGTTGCCGATGCGGCCGAGAGCGAGCAGTCCGATGACGTATCGGTCTCGACGCCCGGCTTCGGGCCGGTAGCCGCGCTTGTGGCGCTCGTCTCACTGATCGTGTTTGCGGTGATTCCGCGTCGCCGCGACACCGACTGAGTCGCTGCCGCCAACTACTCGGTTGGTTCTGTTTCAGCGTCGCGTGTCGGCGTCGACACCGTTGTTTCGACCGTTGTTTCACAGCCATACTTTGCGGCTGCAACCGACTGCGGGGGTTCTTCGTCGACATACCGAGAGGCAAGCGACGCCGTCAACGCATCGCGAACACAGGCACGTGCCGCCCGCCCGACCGAGGTTGCCGATCCCGAAAACGGGGTTGGCTCGCCGGAGCGGTCGCAGCCGACGACGACCGCGTCGCTGGTCGTCCCCGAAAATCCCGTTTGTTTCTGGAGGGTTGCGGTTTTTGCCTCGGTGACGACCGAAACGAGGTTTGCAAGCGCGCCCGGTTCGAGCGCCCGCGTCGTCACCGCGATGATGTTGATTGTTCCGGGCGTGTACTCGGTCGGTGACGGTGGTTGGTCATCACCGCCATCGCCGTCGACAACCGTGTTCGCCTCACTGGTTGTGTTGCTGCCGACCGACCGCGGTGGCACCGTCGCCGGATTCGAGAGCCCCGCGGTGACGACGACGCCGACCGGATCGAAGACGGCGACACGGGCGTGTCGCTGGTCGACACCCGTCAACAACGCCGGCCCTTCGGCCTCGAAATCCGTCGCATCGAGCCGTTGGTCGACGTAGCCACGGAGATCGGTGTCGCTCCAGCCACTGGGGACGGTGCAGTTGTAGGCGACGTCGGCGTGCCAGCGCCCGCCGTCGAACCCCGTCGACAGCCACTCGGTCGACTCGCGGGCAATCTGGCAGACTCCATCACGAACGGTTGTCTCGAACGGTGGCTTGGTCATTGGCAGTGGATCTGTGGACTCCGAGCGCGTTGGAACCCTCGGTGGTGGCTCCTCTCGGCAGGCCAGCAAGATTTTATCGGTCCGTCCCGTTTCCGCCGCTATGGGCGCTCTCGCCGGAATTCGAATCCGGCTCAATGCATACGGCGCACGCGTTGTCACTGCCCTTCACGACTCGTTTTCCGAGGAGTACTCCGCAAAACAGATCGCCCGGAGTTTCGCCATCGGCGTGTTCATTACGATGTTGCCGACGCTTGGCGCTGGACTGCTTGTTTTTGTCGTGCTCGCCGCGCTGGTGAGTTGGATCAACAAGGTCGCGCTGTTCGCCTCGGTCGTGGTGTTCAATCCGGTCGTCAAATGGGGCGTGTACGCCGCAAGCATGACCCTCGGTGTGTTGTTGCTCGGCCCACCCGAGGGAAGCCTCGATCCGGGCGCGGTCTCACTCAATTCGGGGTCGGACGTGTTGATTCGCCTGCTCGTTGGCAACCTGATTCTCGCGGTTATCGCGACGGTTGTCGGCTACATCGTCGTTTACCGGATGGTGGTCGCCTACCGCGAGCGCGAAGCCACCGTCGTCGACGATTTCTTCGACAGCCTCGCCGGGGAGTTTGAACCGTCCGCCGAACTCGCTGGCTCCGCCGGTGACGATGGGGCCGCTGCTGGCGGTGCCAACGGGAGCGAGGTTGCGCCCGCTGACGCCGGTGGAATCGAACCAGGGGCGGATCGCTCACAACGAACTGAGTCCACATCGACCGATCGCTGATCGATCGGTGAGTTCGCCAGCAGTCGGCTGCTGTGTGAGTATCTTGTGAACTCTGTTACCTCCCACTGATAGTGGCAAGGTATATTCTCCCGTGTCGCCAACGCGGCGCATGTCCGGAAGCGACCAGCTGCGTGCGTTGGGAACCGATATCTGGGACGCCCAAAAACACCATCCGTTCGTCGTCGAACTCGCCGAGGGAACGCTTGCTGCGGGCGCATTCGAACACTGGATTCGTCAGGACTACCGGTATCTGCAGGACTACGCCCGGCTGTTCGCGCTGGCTGGCACGAAGGCCCGCGACGAGGAGACGATGACCGGCTTGCTTGGCGTTGCTCACAGCGTCCTCGACACCGAAATGGATCTCCACCGCTCGTTTGCCGCGGAGTACGGGATTTCGCGCGAGGAACTCGAGGCAACAAAAAAAGCGCCAACCTGCGTCGCCTACACCAACTTTCTTCTCAGAACGGCCTACGAGGGAACGATTGCCGAAATCGCTGCGGCGTTGTATCCCTGTATGCAGGGGTATCTCGACGTCGCCGACCACATGGCCGCGTTGGCGACCGAGACCCACCGCTATACGCCGTTTATCGACCTCTACACGGGCGAGGAGTTCCGCGCGGACACCGCGTGGTGCTGCGAGCTTGTCGACGACTGCTGGGAGCGATACCCCGGACAACGCGACGCGATGGAGGAGGCGTTTCTCATGAGCGCGAAACTCGAATACCGCTTTTGGGAGATGGCGTACACGGAGGAGGACTGGGGGCTGTGAGCGACGGGGGATCGGCGACAGCGTGACACACCCTTCCGTTGTCTCCGCTGCGGAACACGACACCCAACGCACGGGTCGACTCTCGCCGGATGCAGACTAGCGGTCTTCGCCGTCTATTCGCTCGATTGTGAGGAACATATCGACCGCTGCGAGCTTCTGATCGGCAGTGAGTCCGTCCTCGGTGAGATGCGCCACGGGGCAGTCGACCGCGGTGACAACACAGTGGATCGGCGCGGTGTCGCCGTTGTGCTCGGCGCGAACCGAGAAGTCCGAGACCGAAACCCGTCCGCCGCCGCTTCCACCGCCGGATCCAATGGCCGAAGTGAGCGCAAACGTTCCGACCTGCCGGCGGCCGTCGTCGCTCCCGAAGACCGTGGGAAGGTGGCTGAAGCCATCGCGGTCGAGTTCGCCGCTGAAGATAACCGAGCCCTGTTCGGTTCGCTCGCGTCGGCGACGAAGTTTTCGGCCCATGATCTCGCGACGCCGGTCGCCCGCCGTGTCGGCGTCGGCGGTCGCGAACCCGGCGACGGCCATCACCGCTTCGCCAGACAGTACCGTACAGGACTCCTCGTAGAGCGCGCCGTCGTCGAGGAGCCAGCCGCCGGTGTAGAGGAACTCGTCGTTGTGAAGACACCGCGTCAGCCACAGCAGTGCGGGCAACTCGGCGTCGCCGTCGGCGGGCGTGGCGAGTGCTGGACAGACGAACGTCGGCGAGACGACGGCGTCGTCGACGGCGACTTCGTCGCCCCAGCCGTCGAGGTCGGCGTCGCTGATCGGCCGTGCCCTCGCCAGTTTCGGTGAGGCGCGGCCGCGCGCGCTGAGTGCGAGCATCTCGCTTCCCGCGTCGTCATCGCCCGGCACGCCGGTGACACAGACGCCCTCGTCGGTCGAAAGCGCCGCAACCCTGCGGCGTTTCTCGTCGTCCTCACGGAGCGTTGCGCCGAGTTCGGCCCGGTTGCTGCCCCAACACCAGAGGGTTTCGCCGTCGGCACTACACGACTGTGCGCGGCCAAAGAGGTAGTCGAACAGCCGCCGTGGCGTGAGTTCGTCGCCGATGGCTGGCCCGCCGCCGGGAACCTGTGCGTCGGGCAGACAGACGGCGAAACGCCCGCCAATGACGCCGTCATCGAGATAGCGGTCGAGCCGGCGACGGCGGTCGCTGTCGGGGTTCCACCGGCTGCTGCGACGTTTGTTCGACCGAACCGAGTTGTAGTCGTTGGCCTTTGCGGTGCTGCTGGTCTGCCACCCTTCGATTTGGAGTTCGCCCGACAGCCGTCGCCCGCCGGTGCGAACACGACCCGGAACGGGATCGATTCGGTGTTCTTCCTGTTCGAGCGCCCGGCTTGACTCCTCGGTGTGGCTGTCTTCGACGTGTGCGAAGCCCATCGAACCGGCGCTCATCGCGACTGCCGGGGCGGCCGCGACGTTGGTGATGCGACCGGCAACGGCGGTAAGACAGCCCGCGAGACTGCCGAGGGCCGCGAGCCCACCGGCCGCCAGCACCCGCCGGCGCGAGCAGTCAAGCGTTTCGCCACTCGTCGCTACGCGAAGTGAAGTCATGGATAATCACATCCTGCACGCGTCGTGAAGAAATATACTTTGTGTTAACAATAACAAAAAGTTACATAAATTCGGAGCGGGCGCTGTTTCGGGTTCGACGCGCTCGTTGCCGACTCACAGTGTCCCCGGCGTGTTGCTCACGACTCACCGAGTCGCTCCGTGACGATCGCGCTCGCCACGGCGTCAACGTCGATCGAATCGAGCGAGTCACGCACGATCACCGGTGGTTCGATGTCGTCGCGGTCGCCGAGCGCGATTTTCGGATACGACGAATTGTGAAACCCCTCGATGAGCACGTACTCGTAGCCCGCCTGCCGAAGCCGCTCGACGGTGTCGGCCAGCAGCGCTCGCTCGCTCTCAGCGGCGCGCTTGCCGCCGGGAGTAATTTCGAACGAGTACGATGCTGTGAGTCCGACGACCGTGTCGGCCCCGGCCGTGCGGTGGCGATGGGTGTCCTTTCCCGGAGTGTCGATTTCGATGTCGTGATGAATGGATTTGATCGTTGCCACTCGACCGTGGTCGGTGAGTTCGGCGACCAACGACTCGATGAGCGTCGTCTTCCCGCTGTCGCTGGGACCGACGACACAGAACGCCTGCATATCTGCTTTTTGGCGTGGAGACCCAAACGCCTATCGACGCGAAAAATCGCTCGCGACCGCCTGCGTCGCTATTCGGTCAGTTGGATGATGTTGCCGTTACGCGTCGTGTGCAGATCACGACCCATCTCGTAGCCGAAGGCGTTTGCGGTGCCGACGTAGCCTGAGAGCCCTTTGAGATCCTGGTGGGCCGGAATGAGCTGCTGAGGTTGGAGCGCATCCAGCATCTGGTAGTGGCCCTCTTGGCTCAGGTGGCCCGACACGTGGATGTCGTCGTAGATGCGTGCGCCCTGCATTTTGAGGAGGCGCTCGGACTGGTACCGGTTGCCCTCGTTGGTTGGCTCCGGAATAATTCCGGCCGAGAAAATCACCTTGTCGCCGTTGTCGAAGTCATAGTTGGTCTCGCCGCGGCCCATCCGCGTCAAGAGTGCCCGCGGTTCGCCCTGGTGGCCCGTCACGACGGGCAGGAAGTTCTCCTTGCCGTCTTTCATGATGCGGTTGAGACTCTGGTCGATGGCCCGTCGGTGGCCGTACATTTCGATGCCGTCGGGGAGATCAACGTCGAGCCGGGTCGCCGTCCCGGTGTATTTCTCCATCGAGCGGCCGAGCAGGATGGGCTTGCGGCCGATCTCTTTGGCGAACTCAAGCAGGCTCGACACGCGGGCAATGTGGCTGGCGAACGTCGTTGCAACCATTCCGCCGTTGTAGTCTTCGAGACTCCGCATCGTATCGCGGAGGTTCGCGCGGGCAACCGATTCCGACGGCGTTCGACCCTTCCGGTTGGCGTTGGTGCAGTCCTCGATGTAACAGAGGACGCCGTCGCCCTCGCGGCCAATTTCTTTGAATCGGTTCATATCGAAGGGGTCGCCGAGAACGGGCGTGTGGTCGATACGTTTGTCGAGGCCGTAGACGATTGCGCCCTCGGGGGTGTGCAGCACCGGGTTGATCGCGTCGATTGTCGAGTGCGTGACGTTGACAAACTCCATCTCGACGTTCCCGCTGTCGCCGATCGACATGGTCTCGCCAGCGTTCATCACCTGCAGGTCGTTGCCGACTTCGAACTTGCCCTCGTCGCGAATCTGGTCGCGAACGAGTTCGATCGTAAACGGCGTGGCGACGATGGGGGCATCGTACCGGTGGGCGAGTTTCGGAATCGCGCCGATGTGGTCGAGATGGCCGTGAGTCGGAACGATGGCCTTGACGTCGCCGTCGAGTTCGCTCATGACGCGGTCGTCGGGAATCGCGCCCATATCGATCAGATCCAGACTGTGCATGCGCTCGGTCTGGACGTTGTCGTGAATCAGTACCTGCGAGAGGTTGAGCCCCATATCGAAGACGACGATGTCGTCATCCATACGAACCGCTGTCATCTGCCGCCCAACTTCCTCATAGCCGCCAACAGTCGCAATTTCAATTTCCATAGGTAGTCCGAACGGTAGCCATCCGCGTGCGCAGCAGGCGACGAATCGTCAGTCACAGGAGAGGTTGCAGTGCACCGCCGAAGCCGAGACCCGATCCGAACCGCGTGCGTCGTATTGCAGGCGAACAGCGCGTTGGTTGTCTGAGCAAACAGCCCCGAGGCATAAATAGCCGGTGACTTGCCGGTATCCTGCGGTGTCTTCGCCGGCGGCGGTTGCGGCTGCGTCGCTGTCGACGACTTCTTCGTTTCACCCGCTTTTGTGCCGGCTACGCGGTCTGTCAAACTGCTCAGCAGACTGCGACAAATGGCCGATGTCTTTATTTTCTCGGCTCCGGCTAGTTTTCGTATGGGTACCGCCGACAGCCAGGCCAACGAGGAGTACGAGGAGTCGCTCAGCGAGTTGGTCAACTATCTAACGCCGCGNCGCGACAACGACCAGATTGCGACCTACCAGAACACGACTTCAATCGCCTGTCCGGTNTGTGGCGATCCGTTCGATTATCTCATCGTCTGCAAACAGGCCGAAACGAGCCTCTCGCTCTCGGAGGTCATGGACATCTGTGTCTCAGTCGGTGACGACGACAGGGTGTATCTGTTCACCCACGAATAACTCGTCTCCCTTGCGGTGACGACGTCCTCGTCCGGTCCGGTGAGTACGACCGTTCGTCGATCGGCGCGGGTTGGAATTTTTCGACGTTCGAGAAACTGCAGCAGCCGCTATTCGTCGAGCAGGCCGGGGTTCGTCACTGCGCCCAGCGACGCCGACCCGAAGTCACGGGCGTACTTTGCCAACACACCGTGGGTGTACGGCGGCTCCGGCGGCTCCCACTCGGCGCGTCGCTCGGTGAGTTCCTCCTCGGTGAGATCGACCATGAGGTCGCGACTCGGAATGTCGATGGTGACCGTATCGCCGTCTTCGAGCAGCCCGATTGGGCCGCCCTCGCTGGCTTCGGGGGCAACGTGGCCGATCATCGGGCCGCGCGTGCCTCCCGAGAAGCGCCCGTCGGTGAGCAGCGCGACGTCCTCTTCGTGGCCCGCGCCGACGACCGCGGCGGTCACGCCGAGCATTTCGCGCATGCCCGGCCCGCCTTTCGGCCCCTCGTTGCGGATGATGAGCACGTCGCCGGATTCGACGTCACCGGCTTGAACGTAGGCCATCGCGCCCTCTTCGTCCTCGAAAATTCGCGCCGGCCCCTCGTGGTGGAAGGCGTCGTCGCCGGTGACTTTCAACACCGCGCCGTCGGGCGCGAGGTTACCGGTGAGTATCTTGATCGCGCCCTCGGCCAGTTTGGGCTCCTCGACGGTGTAGAGGAAGTCAGCCTCGATTTCGTCGTCCGCGGGCAGATCGAGTTGGTCGAGTTCTTCGGCGACCGTGCGGCCGGTGACGGTCATCGCATCGCCGTGGAACAGCCCCGCATCGAGCAGTCGGCGGATGACGATTGGAACGCCACCGATCTCGTGGAGGTCGTTCATGACGCGCGAGCCGCTGGGTTGGAGGTCCGCAATTTTGGGCGTGCGACGCGAAATCTCGTCGAAATCCTCGATATCGAGGTCGACGCTGGCTTCGGCAGCGAGCGCGAGCAGATGGAGCACGCCGTTGGTCGAACCGCCAAGCGCGTTCTGCAGCGCAATCGCGTTCTCGAAGGATTTCCGACTCAGAATGTCGGAGGGTCGGCGGTCGTTTTCGATGCAGTCGAGCGCGAGTGCGCCGGCGCGTTTGGCGACTTCGTAGCGCTCGTCGTCCTCGGCGGGCGCGGAGGCCGAGCCAAGCGGGGCCAAGCCGAGCGCCTCGCTGACCGACGCCATCGTGTTGGCGGTGAACATCCCGCCGCAGGAACCCGCACCGGGACAGGCCTGCCGTTCGAGGTCGTTGAGTTCGTCGTCGGACATCTCGCCGCGGGCGTAGGTGCCGACGCCCTCGAACACCTGAACGATGGTCACGTCGCGGCCGTCGTGTTGGCCGGGCATGATCGAGCCGCCGTACAGAAACACCGAGGGAAGGTCAGTTCGGATGGCCGCCATCATCATCCCTGGCAGATTCTTGTCGCAGCCCGCAACCGTGACGAGGCCGTCCATTCGCTCGCCGAACGCGACGAGTTCGACCGAGTCGGCGATGACTTCTCGCGAGATGAGGCTGGCTTTCATGCCCTCGGTTCCCATCGAAATCGCATCCGAGATGGTGATCGTACCGAACTCGATCGGCATGCCGCCGGCCTCGTCGACGCCCTCGATGGCGGCGGTCGCAACGTCGTCGAGATGGACGTTACACGGCGTGATGTCGGCCGCCGGGTTGGGAACGCCGATCATCGGCGAGCCCAGATCCTCGTCGTCGAACCCCATGGCGCGGAACATCGCGCGGTGGGGTGCCCGTTCGGCCCCCTCGGTCACATCGCGGCTCGGCAGGTCTTCGTCTTTTCTGCCGGCAAACCGGTCGGCATCCGGTCGCGGCTCCTGTTTGCTCATGGCCGCTGCTTGCAGCCGCGAGGGTTAAAACTCCCCGACTGGGGTCGGTGTCGACGTGGTTTCAGGGGGAGAGTTGTGGCGCGGTGTGTCGTGGTTTCGGTGTGGGTTGCGGTGCGTTGTGACCGAAGCACGTCGTGGTTGCGTTTGCGGTGTATCGTGATTGCGGTGCGTCGCTGTCGACGGAACCGTGAGTGCTTTGGCCATCGAGCGAAAAACCTGAACTAGTGCGTTCCGATTCCACGGAGGCTGACGACGGCTCCGTTCATCCACTCGCCGGGAGCGACGGTGCCGACACCCTGAACGAGTCACCCAGTGACGAGCCGTACACGGGCAAACCATCCGGTGAGGGGTTCGGCCGAGAGGGCTGGATTCTCGTCGCCGGCGTTGTGTTGTGTTTTCTCGTGATTCCGGGGTTCATTTACCTCAATCCGACCGCTCCCGCACAGATCGGCTGGACCTTTTTTGCGACGTTCCTCGTCTTACCCCTTATTCCGGCGGTGCTGCTCGGACTGTTGGCGGTCTGGTCGATGCAGGCGGCTGCGTGAGGGTCGTCCTTGCTCGCGGCGCTGGCACCATTTTCACCGAATAGCTATTTTCTGCCAACATCGGTCGACTGAGGCGTGTGTGGATGTTCGATATCGAATAACCTATACAATAACCCACAGAGTTCGTCATATGGACTGTCGAAGCTACCGTGATCATGTCGAAAAACAGCTCCTGGATCACGGCTACAAGACGGTGGCGGCCGAACAGGCCAATCCGTTCGACCCGGTGTGGTACAAACAAGACGACGATCCGACAATTGGCCGAACCAAAGTGTTCGTGACCGTCATCGACGACGCAGACCGCGACACGCTTCAGTCGACCGCTGCCGCCTTTCGGACGTTGCTCTCGACGGCAACAACGCCGACGCAGGGGGTCGTAGAGAATCTGTTCGGCTACGTGGTGTTCGCGCTTGCGAATCCTCCTGCGGGGCTCATCGAGTTCGCCACCGAGGGGTTCACCGTTGCGGATCGCCGAACGAACGTGTTCCCGCTTGTCTACGATCTTGCCGACGAAACACTCTACACCCACACGGTTCCACGCCTCAAAGGCCGTGGCTTCTACGAAAAACAGAAACTCGATGCCGAGAAGCTGTTGACGCCCTAATGCGGGCAATCGTTGTGTTGATTTTGGGATCGAGCCACCAGTTACTGGCGCGTTGATCCCGATCCAGCAGTAGCTATTATGCCTTCGACCTGCTAGGTGTGCCCATGTCTTCGGCCGCCCATGCTGCCGGTCGCGCTGACGCCAGCGACGACGACCTCCCCGGCGAATCCGTGTTCGTCGAGACCAACGAGATTCGGCTGCACACGCGACAGGCCGGCCCCGACGATGGGTCGCTTGTCGTGTTGCTTCACGGCTTTCCGGAGTACTGGTACGGCTGGCACACCCAAATCGAACCGCTTGCGGAGGCGGGCTACCGCGTCGTCGTTCCCGACCAGCGTGGCTACAACCACAGCGACAAACCCGCGGGGGTGGGTCGCTACCATCTCGACGAGTTGGCCGCGGACATCGTCGGCCTCATCGATGCCTGCGAGCGCGACCGTGCGGCCGTCGTTGGCCACGACTGGGGGGCAGCGGTTGCGTGGTGGCTGGCGCTGCATCATCCCGACCGACTCGCGTCGCTCACAGCGGTCAACGTCCCGCATCCGACGGTGATGGAACGAACACTCCGCACGAGTTGGCGTCAGCGACGCAAGAGCTGGTACATGGCGTTGTTCCAGCTGCCCGGTGTTTCGGAAGCACTCTTGCGCGCGGGCGACTACCGACTCATGACGCGCTCGCTCGCCAACAGCAGCCGACCGGGGACGTTCACGCCTCGGGATTTTGAGCGGTATCGGGCGGTGTGGAGTCGCCAGGGCGCGCTGACTGCGATGCTTAACTGGTACCGAGCCATCGCCCGGTACCGCCCGCGCCCCGTTCAACAGACGGTGTCGGTGCCGACGCTCGTACTCTGGGGCGCGAACGACGAGTTTCTGTCCCGCGAGATGGCCGCAGCGAGCGTTGAGTACTGCGAACAGGGCCGACTTGAGCTAATCGAGGACGCTACGCATTGGGTTGTCCACGAAGAACCCGACCGGGTGAGCCAGCAGCTTGTGGCGCACATCGACGACCACTGGTGAACACAAGTAGTCGTTCGGCACTTCTCATTTTTTCGACTGCATCACCAGGCTCCGCGTCCAAGTGGTGGGATTGATACACCGCTGGACACAACCGCGAGACAATGACCGCTCCCGACGACGAGAGCTTGGCTGCGCTTGCCGAGGACGACCCAGCGGAGATGATTCGACTGATCGCAAGACTAGCCGATGATGAGCACTTCGGCGCAAACGAATTAGTCGGTATGGCGAAAAACTGTGCGGCCGACGGTGTCAACCTGTTTCGCGTGTTGGCCGACCACCCGGGGTTGACGACGGCCGAACTCGGCGTCGACGTAGCGAGGGTGGAGTCGCTGGCTAAGACGTTCGATGAGGCGATAGAGAGCGACTGACGAAGGAGTTTGAAATCCACAGTGGAAAAATGGAGGATAGAACGATGACGATCTTGACGAACATGCGCTACCGCAACTGTGTTGAAATCGACAGCTATGGCTGACCGAGCGTCTCCTGTGCGCGGATGACATACGCGTTCTCGGCCCAACTTCTCGCCGTAGTAATCTCTTCGAGTAGCGTTTCTGCGGTCTCCACAGACATCGCGCCTGTCCGTGTCAGTATCACGTGGAGAATCGGCGTCGTGATGAGCCGTGCCGTCGTCAGCGAGGCGTGGATGAGCGCGAGTTGATTGAATTCGTCACAGTAGAACTGAGTCGCTTCGAGGTCGTTCGCCAGACGAACCGCTGCGTTCTCACCGTCGTCCAACGGGAACGAGTCGTCGAGTTCGACGCTCTGGACGACGAACTGGTCGCGACGGTCGAGCACCGATTCCGCCGCACGTCCGGACGCGTCGTCGTAGGCTGCGGTCGCTTCGAGTTCATCTATCACACGGTTCGGGATGAACAGGTCGTGCGTTTTCAGCACGCAGTCCAGTGGATTCGAGAAGCGGTCGGCTACGACACCGAGACTCACCAGTGCCGAGGAATCTGCAACGATCCGCATCTACGAGTCGGCAAACTCCGCTGTTGCTTCGTCGATGAACTCCTCGCTCAGCTGTGTTTTGAGCACGCGGAAATTCGCGGCTTCCTCGTATCCGACGAGATTCTTCAGCTCCCCAAAGGTGATCTCATCGCCGTAGTAGGCGTTGGCGATCTCCTGTTTGAGTTCGTCACCGTGGGCCGCCTCGCGAAGATATTCGCGGAGCGCGGAAATGATGACGTCCGTCCGGTTCGTCTCTAGAACCGCAGCAAGCGTGTCTGTTCGCTCGACGAGACTCCGTGGTGCGCGGAACTGGACGCGTTTTTTCCCGCCGGATTCGGAACTCATGTGTGTACATTGTGAGCTATGTAAGAAAACCTTGTTGCTCAGTAGCAGAGCCTCGGCTGGGTTGGCACTACCCTGAAGTAAACAGCCACCAGCAAAACCACCCAGTTTACCCATCTGTCGGATGAGGACAGGGAGATTGTGAACTACAGTCGCCCACTCCGTTCGCTCCCTGTTTTAAATCCCTCCGACGATCAACCGATCTCTCTCACTTGCCGAATGAGTGTCAGTAAAACAAATGGGGACGGAGGGATTTGAACCCCCGATCGACTGATATCTCCGGT
>SL_4KL_010_BRINEDRAFT_10000318_pt1 | contig 24367 bp, 19 predicted proteins | sample SodLak_010_BRINE_2_FD_10664 | JGI IMG/M metagenome (IMG submission 10664) | reverse complement strand
GACACGATACTGACTGGGCGAAATCGACAGCTGTTCTTCGCATTCATAGGGGTGTTACTTTCAGTTATACTAACAAANCCAATCCACGGGCAGTATTTGTTTAATCTTCGTCCTGTCTCCTACGGTGGCCTGTCGCTGGTTGCATTCGATCCTTCGCCAGCGTTTCTCGTTACTGCTGTTTTCATCTACGGACTCATACTCTACACTTACTGGCTGATGTACAGGTTCTACAGGGCAGCGCTGGCCGGTGCGAAACGACAGGCTGGCCTCATCCTCTTTGCAGACGCCCTCTTTGCCATTGCGACAGTAGGCTACTTCATCGGAGGGATCAGTGTCCACGACGCCATCGATCCCTCGCCAGTCTTTTTCGCCATTACGGTGGCGATCATCGCGTGGGCGCTGTTCTATTATGACTTTCTGGATGTTACACCGCTTGCGACGGATCTGCTCCTCGAAGAGATGCAAGATCCGGTAATCGTCGCCGACGAACACGGAGAAGTAGTCGAACGAAACGCACCAGCCCGAGCGCTTGGTCTCGAACCCGGGCGGGAGCTGTCTGCGATGTTGCCCGCGATCGATCCCGAGACAGCATACCCGGAAACGGTCACGGTGAGCAAAAGCGAAGAGCGGACCTTCGACGTGAACGTCTCGCCAGTGTCCGACCACCACGATCAAAAGCGCGGGGAGCTTCTCGTCCTCCGAGATATCACGGCCCAGCGACAGAAACAGCAGGTGTTAGAGCGTCAGAACGAACGACTCGATCAGTTCGCTGGCGTCGTCAGCCACGATCTGCAGAACCCGCTCAACGTTGCAAAGCTCCGACTACAGTTGCTGCGAGAGGATCTGTTCGAGGAGGAACCGAACGAGCACGTCGAGATCATCGACCGGAATCTCGAACGGATGGAGACGATGATCAAGGAACTGCTCCAGCTGGCTCGAGCCGAGACGGCTGTCGAGGAGCTGGAACCGATTACGCTCCGCGAGCTCGCAGACGAGGCGTGGGCAACGACACAGACAGCAGACGCCTCCTTTCGAAACGAGTTTGATCCCGAGGCGACGGTCGACGGCGACGGTGACTTGCTTTTGAACATGTTCGAGAATCTGTTTCGAAATGCTGTAGAGCACAACGACCAGCCGGTGACCATCACCGCCGGGCTACTCGACGGTGGCGCAGGAATCTACGTCGAGGACGATGGCGTCGGTCTCGACTGCTCAGAGACCGAGCGGTTGTTCGAGTTTGGGCAGACAACTCGGTCCGACGGTACCGGATTCGGGCTCGCAATTGTTCGCGAACTTGTCCGAGCACACGGCTGGTCGATTACGGCGACCGAGAGCGCGGCTGGCGGTGCTCGATTCGAAATTCACACCGAATGATCTATCACGTACTGTAGATGATCGCAGCACGCGGCGTGTGGTCCAGACAGAATCTTTTTACGTTGTTCCGGGAACTATCAACCATGTCGATTGGAGAACTAGCGCTGCTCGCAACAGCACTTATTGGAGTCACAGTTACCCTCGGTGCTGTTCTGTTCTTTCTTTACGATACGGTCATGACGCTTCGTGACGGGGAAGCGTGAGAAGAACTCGTGATCCAGTCGGACAGCGCAGCACAATCAGTCCTCGTCGTCAACACGCCGGACGCCGGGTTGGATGTACGAATCCGACTGTCGCTCGCGGTTACGCTTCGCCAGTCGCCCCCACTCTGTGAGGCCGGTTTCAATCTCCTCTCGGCTGAATCCGATCGTTTCGCCAACGGCCAGTAGTTCTCTCGGTGCCCGCAACTGCAGGTGACTCGTCGGATCGACACTGACCACATACGGGGTATCGTACTGCATGACGATCTCCCGGAGTTTGCGTAGATCCCGAAGCGCAGTCACGCGCGTGCCACCCGAGTCACGGAGCACGTCGGCAAGCGAGAACTCGATCCGGACGCCGTTTCGTTTAGCCTCTTTTGCGAGCACGTGATTAAAATCGCCGTCGCCGGCCATCGGATGTGCGAGCACGTCCACCTGTGATTGCTCGACGGCGAAGCGGTTGATCGCGTTCGTCCCGCCGTGGACGGCGACGATGGTCTGATTCTCGCGGTGTGAGGAGACGAAGCCACTCGCACGGGAGCGATCACTCGCGCGGATCTCGACACCGGGAACCACATCGATATCGTAGCGGTCGCGGATCGCTGCCGGATCGTAGGATGCGGGGTCGTCGCCGTGGTTCCGGACGACGATCCCCTCGAAGCCGTACTCGCTGGCTGTGAGTGCCATGCGGGCGACCGTGCTCTGCCCGTCCGGCCGGGCGTGGACCGCCTCGTACATCAGAGAATCTCTTCGATGTTCTCGACCGCAGCCTCCTTCTTTGCCGGGTAGGCCTCGACTTTGCCGCGGAGTTTGAGCCCATCACCGAGCGCGGGTTCGCCGTTGAACGCCGCCTGTTTATCCAGCGTGAGGAAGAACTCGCAGTTCTCGGTTACTCGCTGGTCAAGCTCGTCACGAATGCGGTCGAACTCCCCGTTCGGCAGCTCACCGAGAGAATCAAGCACCGTCCGGATATCGTCGGCCTTCTCGACACGGGCGGAGAGGACAACGATCCTGTCGCCGTAGTGGCCGGCCGACTCGACGCGTTCGATCTCGAACTCCTCGGGCAGGAACGTACGGAGCGCGTCTTCGACCCGATTGTCGTCCTCCGTTACGTAACAAAAGGCCCGGAGGTCGATGTAATGAAGCGGGATCGAAGACATCAGTGGCTCACTCGTCGTCCGCTGCTTCGAGATTCTCTGCTGGAACACCGGGCTCTTGCCCTTCCTCGAAGCTTACAGTGTAGTTTTCGTCGCCGAACATCGTCTCGGAGACCTGCTTGATCTCGCCGACTTCGCCGTCGTACTCGCTGTGCTTGTCATTGAGGACAACCTCGTCCCCTTTCTCGAAGCTCATACCAGACAGTTGACGGTGGCTGCCTAAAAGTCGACTGAATTCGACTGGCGGCTGCGACTGTCGGCAGTACGAATCGTCACCTGCCCAGAGCGGACCGGCAGGCTTTTTCTACCGGCTACGGACCAACAGGTATGACCGACCGAGGCCCACTGACGGCTGTTTCGCCCCTCGACGGGCGGTATGCCCGGTACACAGAACCACTCGTGCCCTACGCCAGCGAGCAGGCGCTAATGCGCGCCCGCGTCGAGGTCGAAGTCGAGTATCTGATCGCACTCGCCGATCTCGATGCAGTCCCACTCTCGTTTACCGACAGCCAGCGAACCGAACTCCGCGAGAGCTACGAATCCTTCGACGAGGATGATGCAGCACTCATCAAACAGCTCGAAACCGAGGGCTACGGTGAGTATGCGGCCACCAATCATGATGTAAAGGCAGTCGAGTACTTCATCCGCGAGCAGCTTCCCGAGGATGTCGACGGTTCGCAGTGGATCCACTTCGGCCTGACCAGCGAGGACGCCAACAATCTCGCCTACCGCCTGCTGGTCGACGAAGCGACTGCCGAGGTGTTGCTTCCATCGCTGCGAAACCTCCGTGAGAAGCTCACCGAGATGGCCCGTGAGTTCAGTGATATCCCGATGCTTGCCCGAACCCACGGTCAGCCCGCGACACCAACGACGTTCGGCAAGGAGCTTGCAGTGTACGCTTCCCGGCTGGGTCGACAGCTCGGTCGCATCGAGCAGGCCCACGAGGAGCTATCGGGCAAACTTGCCGGCGCGAGCGGTACCTATGCGGCCCACCACGCTGCCTACCCCGACATCGACTGGCAGTCGTTCTCGCAGTCGTTCGTCGAGGAACTTGGACTCGAACACGAAGGGCTGACGACACAGGTCAACCCGTGTGACGATTTCTCCGCGCTGTTCGACGCCTTGCGAGGTGCGAACAACGTCCTGCTGGATCTGGATGTCGACGCCTGGCTGTACATCTCCGACCGATATCTCGGGCAGGAGGCCGTCGAAGGCGAGACTGGCTCCTCGACAATGCCACACAAGGTGAACCCGATCGACTTCGAAAACAGCGAGGGAAACCTCTCGAAGGCGAACTCGGATCTCGTCTTTCTCGGCGATTACGTCACCAGTTCCCGCCTCCAGCGTGATCTCTCCGATTCGACGGTCAAACGAAACATCGGCGCGGCCTTCGCCCACTGTCTCATCGGCTACGAGAAGCTCTCGAACGGCCTCGACAAGGTCGTTCCGAACGAGCAGGTTATGCGCGATGAACTGGAGGCAACCCCGGAGATCATCGGCGAGGCAGTCCAGACGATCCTCCGACGGGAGGGTCACACCGACGCCTACGAGCGGGTAAAAGAGCTCACCCGCGGACAGCGCGTCGAGCTCGACGATTTCCACGAGCTGTTTGCCGAACTCGACGTTCCCGAATCCGTTCGTGAGGAGTTGCAATCGCTGACTCCGGCCGGCTACACTGGTGTCGCCGACGAACTGGTCGACAATCTGGAGTAATCAGCGCTTTCTTGCAAGATCAGCCGAGCGCAGAGAGACCCACGCACCGAAAATAACTGCGCCAATGATTTCTGGGACGGCAAGCCCCCAGGGTGTGCCAGCCGCGACCCAGACGATCCACGTCGCGATGTTGGCCGTCCCCGCAATCGTGGAGATGAGCGCCCACTGTCGGTCTCCGTTCCGAAGCCAGACCACGCCGTCGGTCCATAGTGTTCCAGTGATCAGGAGAAAGAAGCCAGCGGCGACGGGGACGTGCAGTGTCGTTCCCTGTGGAAAGACACCGACAAGCCCCATCAGCCCGACTGTGACTGCGAGCAATCCAGCGACGAAGCGTGCAGGTCGTGTCGGGGCGTGACTGTACAGCACCCAACAGAAGAGCAGCCCGACCAGCCCGCCGGCGATCAATCCGCCGTTGAAGAGGACAACAGTCAGCGTCGTCCCGACCTCTGTGGACGAGACACCGAGATTCGATAGCGCGTTTTCCCGCCAGCGAAAGCCGGGCGAGACGGCTGTCGCAAGCAGGCTACTCCCAATCGTGAGCAGGGCAGCAACAACGCCTGTCCACGCAAGGAACTCGCGTCGCATTACTCTGGCTGTGCAACGATCATGAACGTCTCGGAGCGTTCTGCTGCGATCGAGAGGCTGAAACCGGCCTCTTTCAGCAGCGTGGTGGCAGTCTCGGCGTCGTAGCGCTCGCTCCGTGGTGGGCCTGCCTCACCGCGACCGGCCCGCGACCAGTCGACGAAGACTGCCCGCCCGTCGTCGGCGATCACTCGGCAGAGTTCAGCCAGCGACTCCTCGGTCGTGCTCTCGTGGAAGGTCATCGTCGAAACACTGGCGTCGAAGCTCCCAGATCGGACGGGTAACTGCTCGGCGTCGGCAGTCACGAGCGAGACGTTCGCCGGCACGCCACGCTCGCGATACTGGTGGTGCATCTCTGGCTGGAGATCGAGTGCAAAGAGGTGGCCAACGAAGGGTGCAATCTCGTCGGTGTAGTAGCCGGTCCCGCTTCCAATATCGAGTACAGTGGATTCGGGTCCTGTCGGCAACTGCTGGAGCAGCTCCTCCCGCGAGCAGAACCGAAACCGGGTCGGATCTTCGAGTCGGTCGGTCTCGGCCGGATCGAACGTATGAAATCCCATTGTCCGATGTAAGCCCGAGGGCTGTAAGTAACTATCTGAATGCGAGTGTTCGGGCCTGCCAGTTACTGCTAGTATTTTGATATGATTGGACGGATATAATAGAATATTTGATACATGACGGAGAATGTCAGTAGATAATCAAATACATGACGGGAGTAAAACATATCATAATATTAAACTATTATTACAAAATATGTTGTTACACTGTTTAAAACTATTTTGTTAAAAATAGATGATTGCTACTTATCAGTTTAACCAATATATTTATATTCGTATTGATCATATAATATTTGAAATATATGTTAAGAAAATGTGTTTGTAACAATACGTTTTGGCTGGTGAGTGTATAATGTCAGAAATACAAAATTCGGGGCTTCAGGACCTCGTCTGGTACGTTGTAACGACCACAGCACTTGTTGGTGTCCTCACCACGGCTCTGGGCTGGCAGCCGATTGGCGGAATCCTTCTGGTCAGTGGACTCGGACTGCTTGGTGCGCTGGCGCTTGCGTCGAGTCTGTTGATTGCCCGTGCCGGGAGAGGGACTATTGTCGGCGGCGCAGTCGGTGCCCTGTTGATGCTCGTTACAGTGCTGGCAGCCGTCGTGGTTGGCTTGACGCCGGTGCTTTTCGACAGACCGGTCCCGACAGCCGTTCGTCTCGCAGCCCTCGCAACGGCCGCACAGGCAATCCTGTTAGTTATTGCTGTCCGTCCCGAAAATGCCACTCGCACGACCCGGTGGATCGTTCCAGTTGTCGGCCACAGTACAGTAATTTTCGGCACCGCGCTTCTCATCGATCTGATTCCGTTCGAATCACGAGCACTCCTGTTGACCTACGCAGTTGGTTTTTCGTTTCTGGCGCTTCACGCGTTCTGGATGGGGTTGCGCGCCGATGAGCGGATCGTTCCGGCACAACCGGACACACCGGGGCGGCGATGGGGTGCAGTGCTTACCTTCGCAATTATTGTCGGTGTGTTTGCGTCAGGACTGTCGGAGTTTGTCGTCGCTGCCGGAGAACTGACCGTTCGGTCCGACGGGCTGATTCCCGACACCGAGCGAGCACAGGCAGTAGCCATTTTAGCAGGGGCTGCCGCAGTGGTAGGCGTTTCGACGCTCGCTAATCCACCAGAACCACCCCGCGTTCTCGATGTTGTTACGGGAACGACCAACACCGTTGTCCAGCACGCGCTGACGCTCATTTTCCTGTTGAATGCGTTGCTGGTCGCTGTCCTCGTCGTCGTCCCGGCGGGCTACCCCCTGGTACTCGGGCTGTTTCTTGCGTTTCTCGTTACTGGCGTCACAGTCGAGTATCTCTCCGTGATCCACGGACGCCGTCTCCGCAAGCAACTCGCAGACGATGAGAGCTCGCCACCGCTCCCCGAGGACCCCTCGGTTACTGTCGTGGTGAGTGCATTCAATGATGCGACCGTATTAGACGAGAGTCTCTCACAGAATCTCGAAACGATCGAGACAGTCCCGTTCATTGTTGTGCCAGCAGTCCGGTCGACTGACAGGACTATCGAAATCGCCAACGAGTACGCAGCCGAGTACCCCGACAGAGTCAGCATCGTGGACGGAATTGGTGGCTCCAAAGCTGCAGATCTGAATCTCGTCTGGGACGAAATCGACACAGAGTACGTGCTTTTACTCGACGCCGACGAGACTGCCGACGCGGAACTCATCGCACGCGGTATCACGACGTTCGAAGACCGACCCGATGTCGGCGTCATCCAGGGACGGAAAGTATCCGAAAACCCTGGAAGAAACGCACTCGCGCGGTTTACGAGCGTCGAACGCCAGCAGAGTACGTGGCTCGAACACCCATACATGGACGAAAGATTCGGAGCAGGCCACTTCGGTGGCTCTATCGCAATGCTTCGCAGGGAGGTTCCACCATCAGTCGGTGGCTGGAAGGCCGATGCACTCACCGAGGACATCGAGTTCACTGTCCGTCTGCAGTTAGAGACGGCGTGGGAGGTTGCGTACGATCCAGCGATGATCGGCCGAGAATCGACACCGGAGACGGTCCGCGGTCTGATCAGACAGCGCCAGCGATGGACACGCGGGTGGGCAGAGGTAGCCGAACGCTATCTCGGGACGATTCTGCGGTCGCCAGGCACACTCGGCCGAAAACGGTCGGTTGGCTTTAGCTGGCTGCTCGTGAGCTCGGTCAGTGCACCGCTTGCCACGATCTTCCCTGCGCTGTTTTTCTTTGCACTGCTGGGGTACGGTGGCATCCTTCCACTCGCTGCAGCAGTCGGACTCGCAGTGTTTCTTCTCCCTGCCCGGGCAGTTTCGTTTGGCTACGCGGCGTTACGCGACCCCGAGATTCCGCTCACCGGGTCAGGCAACGTCGTTCGGATACTGTTGTATGGCTACCTGTGGCTTCTCTTTGGATGGATCGTCCAGGTTCACAGCCTCTATCTCGAACTCGCCGGCGCACCGAGAGTCTGGCAAGTAACGCCAAAGCGAGCCAGAGGTCTGGCCATTCGAAAACGCTTCAACGTCTCACAGAGCAAGGCAATGTTCGAGGTGTACCGCGATACAGCAGGAGAGTGGCGATGGCGACTGCTTCACACTAACGGCAACATCATTGCTGACTCCGGCGAGGGGTACAAGCGCAACGCTGGCTGTCTCAATGGACTAGAAAGTGTCAAACGCACAGTCGACGACGCGGTAGTACTGGAGCTTGAAGACGGTGCAGAGCCGATGACATCGACAGTCGGCACAGATGGGACAACCTTCGAGTTGTATCGTGACGTAGCCGAGGAATGGCGATGGCGGCTGCGCCACAACAACGGAAACATCATCGCCGACTCTGGTGAGGGATACAACCGAGTTGCTGGTGCCCGTAACGGTCTGGAGAGCGTTCAGACGAATGCCCCCAGTGCGGCAGTCGTCATGCTTGAGAACGCACGTATGTAGCGCTCGTACGGATTTTTGGACACAATTTCAATATTACGTCGGTAGTAAGTCTCGCGATGCTCGGACGCTTGCGTCCGTTGATGACGACGATAGAAACAATTCACAACGGCTCGTATCCGGAAAAAAGCTATTCGGTTGCGACCGGGAGAGATCCTGCTCACGATGGCGTCAGCAACCGGTACTATCAGAGTACTATTCCTTTAAAAATATCATTTATGCTATGTGTTTAAATAGTTATGAGATCTATCTATTGTATGGATAGTAGAACGACCGAGACGAAAAATCAGCCCGAAGAGAGTACCGATGACGCCGGAACGACGAGACGGGCTGTTCTCGCCGCTGGCGGGGCGGTTGCACTCAGTGGTCTCGCAGGGTGTTCCGCGCTCGATGGATTGTTAGACAGCGCCAGTGAGCAGGTNATCGGAACNACAGCCTCCGCACCTGCAGCGTTCTATCCGGGTCGGGAAAGCGGGCGAGCATCGAACAGTGTTCGCATCATCAGTCATAGCGATTCCGACAGCAGCAACACCACCGTCTCCCGGCCACAGCTACTCCGCAGTGGTGAGGCCACTGTCAGCGAGGTGCCCGTGTCGATAACACATCAGGGCAGACTGACCGAACTCGAAGGGTGGTCGATCAGCACCAGTGTGAAAGCGAATGACTACAACTCAGTGCGATCGAACAAACGCCGGAGCGAATGGTGGGGTGGGCCAGATGACGAGAACGATGACGACGGGGAGGGCGACGGACTCGTGGATATCCTCGATATCGAACTCGAGCTATTGCGCGCTGTGACTGCCGGACGCCACGCTGTAAATCGAGGGTCACAGAGTAGAGCAACAGCCGCACTCGATGGCTTCATCAACACCACCACAGAGGCGCTCTGGCCAGCACTCGATAGCTGTCGAGTCGGCGTCTGTGAGACAGTCCGAGCAACCTCCGATGGGAGAAAAAAGACTGTCGAGCAGGCGACTGATGCTGTCCGAGCGGCGGAGTGGGAAAACGCAGACGGACTCCTGCAGGAAGTCGAGGAGATCGTCCTCGGGGATATCGAACGCCTCGATGACGAAATCGTCGAGCGCCGACCGGAGAGACCACGGTTCATCGATATCATCCGGTATCTCCGCGACGAACCGACCATTGGCGAGCGCTTTACAGTGTCGCTGCCCGACGCCAGTCTGCCCGGTGATCGTGGCTCGCTGGCCGAGGAGCTCACGCCCGAACGGCTCCTTGCGTACTTTGCCGTCGCAGACGAACCGGACGGTAAACGGGCACCGTTCCACGATCAGTACGGTTCGACGGGAGTGAGTTACGACGAGGACGGCTGTGTCTCACTCGACGGTCCAGTCTCGATGCACAGCGACGTTTCCTGTGGGTCGATCCTCTCCGCAGCACTCGATACGTACCGCACCGCAAACCGGGCCATCACTGGATACAGTACTGAAGATGGCGCTGTCGTCAGTGGTGTCGGGCGCAACCCACAGACAGGGAAGGAAATACAGATTCCTGCGGAAGCCGTCGACACCGACGGGAGCTGTGTCTTTGTCGCGCCCGACGGGACGCTCCGTGAAGCGGCCTCGTTGAACGACGAGGGGATACAGTGTTGGGGCCGGGAGCGTTCTGCGACGGATGGTGAGCTCTACTGCTGGGGCTCCAGTCGTAGCGCTGGCGAGGGTTCCGTCTCGGAGACGCTGGTCTGTCCCGTGAGCGTGACACCAGCGGACTGCCCGTGTCCACTGCCGGGATTGTTCTACGTCCAGCGGATCGTCCACGACAATCAGTTGCTTTACGCCGGCGGCTGGCTGCTCGACGAGGGCGCACTGTTCGAAGAGTCGGCGACGCTGCTGGTTGCAGAGGGACCGACCGAGATAGCGAGCGTGACGTCGGACGATGTCGACGGGGACGAGTTCGACGAACGCGTCCGGGGGCAGTTCTCCCGCGACCGAAGTCAGCAGGGCTCGGCAGTACTCAGCGGTCGATTCGGCACCGATTCTGCTGGTATTCCGACGGCGCTCCAAACTGAAGAAGGACGCAGAGGACTCAACGCGGTGAACGTCAAAGTCGCCGGCGAAGCAGGCAACGACGGGGAGCAGATCTACACGAGTGTCACAGCACTGGATGCCCCACTCGTCCACCTCGCCAACGCTGCAGAGACAGACAGCAACGTGAAATTCAAAGCGGGAGCGGAACTGTCGAAGTCGGTAAACTGATACTACCGGTCGGTCTGTCGGTCTCGGTCGGATCGAACGTATGAAATCCCATTGTTCAGTGTCGGTGCGAGGAGGTAATTATGCTCGTGGGAATTTCCGACGTTTTTCATAGTGGTTGTTGCGACTCTTTACCGCCGTGCTGATACAAGAAACGGGTGAGACAGCGTGAAACATCGATATTTCTAACGTGGTCACAAAAATAATCGCAACAACCACTATCAGTCATCGTCACCGGGTTCGTAGGCGTCCGAGCGGTGTTCGATATCGTAAATCAACAGTATCTTTGACTCGCGGTCTGCAGCCGCCCCGAGTCTGTACTCCCCAACACGAATCTTGCCGTGGGGGAGGCCCGATAACGGCTCGACATACTCATATGGCTCACGCCACTGGTCATTCACAATCTCGTCAAGTTTCTCAATTATCCGCTCCTGAGCGTGGGTATCGAGTCGCTCGAAGCTCTCGACTGCACTGGGGCGAAACTCCCAGCCCCACTCGTCACTCGCTGTCATCGATCATGGCAACTACTTCTTCACGAGACACCGCGTCGCGCTCACCGTTTCGCATCGCATACTCTTCGGCTGCGATACTTGCGAGCATCTCCCGAGATGCCCCCGGATGGGTTGTCGCATCTCGGATTGCGTGACGGAGAAACTCACTTCGGGACGTATACCCCTCCTCTTTCCACGCTGTGTCGATTTCTTCGAGCTGCCGCTCTGTAACCCGGATATTGATCGTCACTGTCTCGGGTGCATCGGGAGTGTCCTGCTTATCTGATTCTGCCATACGTGCGTATTACTGACGCGGTCAGATGAATCTGTGGGCTGCACGCAGCTACCAGCGACCACCATGACATTTACCGGCTGACGAAAATTCAAGATATCTGTTCGTGAGTAAAACACATAACCGACAGGCACCTCACATCATGGTAATGTCAAACGAAAGTCGCCGGGGCGCCGAGCGCGACGCAAGCACCGGCGAGTACGATTCCCGGCTGGATATCGCCAGCCAGCTCGTTGATCCGGGTGAGCAGGAGGGAGTCTTCAGCAGCCGGATGAGCAATGTCGCGAAGCTTCTGTGTGCCTTTGCCAGCGAGCTCGGCGGGGAGGTCGATGAAGTGTCCGATCTCCCTTTTACAGAGGAATCGGGAACCGACGGGATGCCAGAGCAGCTGTACGTCCGCCACGACGATGAGATGCTCAACCAGCTGACGAGCTGGCTGTTACAGCGCCAGCACATCGGTCTCATCAGCCCTTACGGGACGGGAAAGACAGCGCTCCGGGAGATCGCCGCCCGTGATCTGGGTTCCCGTGACGATTTCCTCGTGACGAAAATCGAAAACCCCAATGCGACGACAGAGCGAGGCCTCTACGAGACAGTCCTCACGGACGCGAAAAATGCCGGCTACGGGATCGACCCTGCCAACTACTCGCAGGTTCGCAACGGGATTCCGTGGGCAACCGACGAAACGCGTGGGGCTGTCGGTGAGGTCGTCCGTGCTGCGGCCGAGGACGACGTAACAATCTTGTTGATCATCGACGAGATTGAGGATTTTCCCGCGGAGTTGCTCTCCCCAATGCAGACGGCCGCCGACCTCGGCGTCCGGCTGTTTCTGACCGGCACACCCGAGGGGAAACAGCGGCTCGCAAAGTTTCGGGAGACACTGGACTCCCGACTGCGCTACTACGAAAAGATCGAGCCATTCTCGCCGCTCGACATTGCAGAGTACATCTCCCGGTCGTTTGCGTACATGCGAAACGAGGCGTATCAGGGAGAGAACCCACCGCTGTTTACTGCCGACGCGATCCGACTCGTTCACAAACTAACTGATGGGAATCCGAGAGGGGTTCGGCTCGAATGTATGGATCTATTTGCCCGCGCGGCGTTTGTCTGGCATCGGACTGACCGGCCCATCGAGCGGATCAACATCACGCCCGCGCTTCGACGCCGCGAACTGTCGATGTCCTGATTCTGGCTGTGGGCTTTTGATGGAGTCGCGCTCTTTATGCGTAAGAGACAGAGTTGGAGCGTGCGTATCTCTCGCTCATTATCGTCACAATAATAAACATATTTGTTTTAAACATAAAGTATTAATGATATAATCATCAGAATGGAACGTCGAGAGTACGTAGCAGCCGCGGGGGTATCAGTTGTAATCGCTCTCTCAGGTTGTCTTGGAGACAGTTCAGATTCGACCGATGGATCAGCAGCCGATGTCGAAGACTACGATACGGACGATGCTGAATCCGTCGTAGAAGCCTGGTATGCGACGACGTCAACCGGAGACACTGAGGGGCGGCTGTCGCTCATGCACAGTGAGTTTCGAGGCTGGTTCGAGGATTGGGATGGCGACGTTGAACAGCTGCTCGATCCATTTGGCACGGATATTGAGTTTCAGATCGACGTTGAGAGTATCGAAATCGTCGAGGAAAACCTCGATACAGACACGATCGTCGAGGAATTTCCTGGTGTCCATCGCGGAGAGACCAGCCATGAGGGCGATCGTATCATCCTCTCAGTGGAGAGTATCGGGGACGATGACACTCTCCTCTTTGAGATCGATTACACAATAAAATACAACATCCAGGGCGAGAGAAGGGAGGTAGAGTCATCGGCCAAAATGCTGCTTGTTGCGGAAGCCGGTGAATGGACGGTGTTCTCTTATACCAGTCGGGGGGACGAGTGATAGTGATTGCTGTGACTCTTTACCGCCGTGGTGGAACAAGACATCCATTAGACGGCGTGAAACACCGATATTTGTACAGTGGTCACAAAAATAATCACAGCAATCACGATAAGTGGTTCTGACACGGCACATGCATGTCCAGAATCGATAACAGCGTGTCATAGAATCATTCACAGAGAGTTGATTTCACCAGAACGAATCATACTGCCGGCTGTAAATTCGTTAAGATATGCGACACCCCGGGGGTGTCACAATTCTTCATGTTATTACAGCCGGCAGTATCAGCTGCTATGTTGATCGGTGAATTGAGTGCTTGAGGAACTGACGGTACGAAATAATATTCATACCAGTATGCAAGATGGCGTGCGCGAGTCTTTCACGAGCAAATGGTCTGATTGAGACAGATACGAGTGCTCGGTACAGAGTGTGAATGGAAGAGAGAAAGTCAAGCGCGGGGTCAATGTAGGCGGGACGTAAACAGTCTAAGAACTGTGAGGCTCCAAAAAACGAGTCCAAGCCCATAGAAGAGGAGACGCCACCGAACTGGAATGTCGGAGGTTTCACTCGGCCAGAATTCCATATGTTCGGTCATCATTCCTGCCTCAGAACTGTGATTGTCCCCGATCCCCCCACCCGCATGAGCTAATCCAGTAGACCACCATATCCAGTACTACCACCACCCAGCACAATATAGAGGAGACCAAGGCCAGCTAGTGCGACGAGTACTACCCACGAACGGGTGAGACCGTACGCGAGACCGACGGTTACGCCACCGATCACACCAGCATACCATGCTAGTGGCTTCAATAACCGTGTCAAATCCATAGCCAGTAACTGTCAATATTCAACGGTGACTTATTAACATAATTATATGGCACACGTAGTGAGCGAATGGTTCACTGCTCTCGGAGTGTCACAAACAGGCCCGTCGTGCTGCATCCATCCTCTGTATCTTGCACGACACTTCTGACGGATATCTGGTAAGAAGTGCACCTCACCGGTCACTACGTCACCTGTATTGGTAACCCGATATAGAGTCGAATAAGCTAGTCAGTGCAGTGTTGGAAAAAGAAACAGTTCACCTACCGAAGCGCCTCGGCAACTTTCTCGATCGGATGTGGCGGTTTGCCGTGTTGTTTCTCGTAGTCTTTCAACTGCGTCCGACAAGATGTCCCGGGTGCGACAATTTCCGTCGCCGGTGACTCGTCAGCCTTGTCGAACAGCAACCGTCCGATCGCTTGACTCATCGAGTAATGTTCGGCCTCGTACCCGAAGGAGCCGGCCATCCCACAGCAAGTCGTATCCAGTTCGTCAACGTCGTAGCCCGCCCGGTCGAGGACGTTGATTGCGTGATGCTCACGCTTGACAGCAGTCTGATGACAGTGACCGTGGTAGGCGAGCGTCTGTCCGTCAGCATCGATATCGATCTCCTCGTCGAGACCGAACGTGTCGAGATACTCCATCACGCTGTAGCTGTTTGCCGCGACGGCCTCGACATCGTCGCCGTCGAGCAAGTCGAGATAGTCGTGCTGGTACATCACCGCATCGGAGGGTTCGACGCTGACGATATCCCAGCCGTCCTCGACGTAGGGAGCAAACGTCTCGACGTTCTCGCGTGCCGTTCGCCGGGCGTGATCGAGCATGCTCTTCGAGTGGGCCGGCCGGCCGCTGTCGGAGACAGAGCTTGGAATCTGGACCCACACGCCGGCAGCCTCCAATGCCTTGACGGCTGCTTTGCCGACCTCGGGCTGTGTGTAGTTCGTGTACGGATCGGCGATAAGCAGTACCTTGTGCTCGACATCCGAACGGTCCACTGTCGGCGTCCGTGAGCTGTCCCACTTTTTTAGCGTCTTTCGTTTGAACGTCGGTAGCTCGCGCTCGCGGGCGATCCCGAGTGTCTTCTCCATCAGCAGACTCGTACCGGGCAGCTTCGTCGCCAGATTCGAGACAGGTGCGAAGGTGCTCCCAAGCGAGTAGAGCGTCTCGACGTTTGCGAACATGCGGTCTCGCAGTGGGAGGCCGTTTTCCTGATGGTACTCGTGTTTCACTTCGGCTTTCATCTTCGCCATATCCACACCGCTCGGGCAGTCGCGTTTACAGCCCTTGCAGCCGATGCAGAGATCCAACACCTCTTCGATGAACTCCTCGGAGGTCGGCTCGTCTGGAAGCTCGCCATCCATCGCCCGGCGGAGCATGTTCGCCCGGCCGCGTGTCGAGGTGATCTCCTCGTTTTCTGTCGCCCGGTAGGTCGGACACATCACGCTGCCAGTCGTGTCCTGATGACCGGTACAGCCTGCACAGCCGTGACAGAGCTCGACCATACCTTGAAACCCGTTCTCGTTGTCCCAGTGAAGCGATGGCTCAAAGCCCGCGTCAAACTCGTAGTCAGGATCGTAGCGGAGATTCTCCCGTGGGTCGTGATCACCACAGACGTTGCCGGGATTCAACAGTCCCTGCGGGTCGAACGCCGCCTTGATTTCCTGGAACGTCTCCCAGATGTTCTCGCCGTAGAGTTTCTTGTTCCAGCGTGTTCGGGCACGACCGTCGCCGTGTTCGCCCGAGACCGAGCCGCCGTACTCGATGACCAGATCGGTCACCTCATCGGAGATATCGAACATCGTCTCGATACCACCCGCCTCTTTGAGATTCAACAGCGGTCGGATATGCAGGACACCGGGGCCGGCGTGGGCGTAGTAGGAGGCGAAGGTGTCGTGTTTGTCGAACAGCTCCTGAATGTCGGCGACGAACTCCGGGAGGTTCTCCGCTGGCACCGCCGTATCCTCGACGAACGGCCAGTGTTTGTCGTCGCCGGTTCTCGAAAGGAGGATTGGAAGCCCGGCTTTTCGCATCTTCCAGAACTTCGTCTGTCTGTCCGGATCGTACGCTTCCAGCGCGTCGACAGCCTGAATTGGAGTCTCCGTCTCGACTGCGTCGTCAGTTTCTGTTCGTCCAGTCTCTGGGTCGTACTCTGGCAGCCGGTCGGCAAGCAGGTTCGCCACCTGCTGCTTCCCGTCCGCGACGGAGTCGGCGTAGAACTCGACCAGTAGGGTGGAGTTCGTCCCCTCGGGGAGCGTGCCGACCAGCTCCCCGAACTCCGCAGTCTCGCGGGCCAGATCGAGCAACACGTCGTCCATCACCTCGACCGCCGCCGGCCCGTGTTCGAGGATCGGTGCGACATCACGCATCGCATCAAGCACGTCGTCGTAGGTGAGCAAGACAACCGATGTCTCTGCCGGTAGCGGTTCCAGTGATACCTCCGCCTCGGTGACGATTCCGAGCGTCCCCTCGCTGCCGGCCATCAACCGACCGACGTTTATTTCGCCGCGCTCCTCGACATCCTCGACGAGCTTGTCGAGGTTGTATCCCGAGACGTTCCGGATGAGATCCGGGTATCGCTCCTTGATCTCCTCGGTTTCCTCACGGAGCACCCGCGAGATAACCTGATAGACCTGCTCCTCGATGCCGGCATCTCTGCCCGCGTTTTCCGCACGTTCATGGAGCTCGTCGACATCCATCCAGCCGAAGGTCGTCACCGTTCCGTCGGCAAGGACGACCTCGACTTCTTCGAGGTAGCCATCGGCCTTCTCGTATTTCAGCGAGTGTGCACCGGTCGTGTTGTTTCCGATACAGCCCCCAAGCACGCTCTTGTCGCCCCAGGCAGGATCAGGCGCGTACTTGATCCCGTGGGGTTCGAGTGCGTTGTTTAGCCGGCCAAGCGTAATACCTGGCTGTGCGCGTGCAGTCTTTCCGTCCGAATCGATCTCAAGCACCGCGTCCATCTCCTTTTTGAAATCCAGCACCACCGCCTCGTTGACAGCCTGACCGGCGAGACTCGTCCCCCCACCACGTGGTAACACCGGAATCTCATTCTCGGCACAGTACTCGACGACAGCCTGAACGTCCGCTGTCGATTGGGGAGCGACAACGCCGATCGGAAGCTGCTGGTAGGCGCTGGCGTCGGTCGCGTACAGGTTGCGCGTGTAGCTGTCGAAGCGGACCTCACAGTCGACGACCGACTGTAGATCCGCGAGTAGATCCGGTCGTTCGATATCGCCGTTCTGGTAGTCGTATTTGCTTCGCGAATCCGTCGACGGGTCGGGTGTTCGTGCTGTATCACTCATAGTATTGCAGTCTGCTCGTCGGTTGTCATAGTACCCCACCAACGGATCGGTTTCCGACAGTTTCGGACAGCAACCGGACTCTCGCGTGTGTGGTCGGTACCACCATGGCGACCACACCAGTGTACCCGGTCCGGTCCCTGCCCGCTCTCGTGGCGAACTGGGTGGAACTGTCTTCCGTTGGCATGCTGGGTCGTCAGTCGTATTCGATTAGTAGTCGGTTCACTTCTAGCTTGTCCTCGTTTCGACGAGTCGGGAACGTGTCGACGCCCCTAGCTGCCTATATGGGTGGATATAAATTCGCAGAAATATTCGACCCCACGGGGGTCGTAACTGTTCACCTTCTTACAGCCACCAGTATCAGAACACCCCCGTAAAGAGAACGAAGCTGAAAAGCATCGTCAGGAGACCGACAAAGAAGGCGTAGTATGCGAGTGGTATCAGGTTGAGACGCATCACACGCCCTTCCTGACCGACCAGGCCGACTGTCGCCAGCGCTGCAACGATGTTGTGGATCGCAACCAGGTTACCGATTGCTCCGCCGACAGCCTGAGCGCCGACGACGATCTGTGTCGAGACGCCGATCTGTTCGGCGGCAGTGAACTGAAACTGCGAGAACGTGAGATTCGAGACCGTGTTCGATCCAGTCATCGCTGCACCGAGTGCACCGATAAGCGAGGCGATTGCGGGGTAAGTGTTGCCGAACGCGTCGGCGGTTGCAACCGCGAGCACCTCGATCATGTTAGCGTTGCGCCAGAGGTTCTCACCAGCGAGTTCTTCGATGCCACGGTAGCCACCGGCGTTGATCATCACCTGCACCATCGCGATGACGAACACGAGTGCAATAAACGGTGCAACGAGCTTTTCGCCGGCTTCGAACCAAGCAGCTTTCACGCGATCACCGGAGAGCCCGAAGATGGCGATGGCGATAATCGCCGTGAGGAACAGCCAGAATCCGGGCACGTTAACGAAACCGATCCCCGAATCGAGCGCTTCGTAGCCGAGAATATTGTTCCAGTTCAACACGACGCCAAGCTGGAACTCACCAAGACCACCGGCCGAGATCGTCACAGCGTTTTCAGGATCGGAGATTGGCTCGGAGATCGCATCGACCGCGCGGGTGATGACGAGCAAGACGACGAGCACGATGTACGGCGACCAGGCTTTCAGAAGCGACATGTCCGGCATATCGTCGCGGGACATCCCCGCTCCACCGGGCTCGATATCACCGACCCAGTGGTCGGCCCAGCGGTCACGCTCTGGGAAATCCCACTTGGTTTCCGGAAGCAGGTAACCCGCGTTCAGGAGTCCAACAGTGATCGTTCCACCGACCATCGCACCGATCAACGATGGGAACTCGGCAGTGATGAACCACGCAGACGCCCAGTAGGGGATTGCAAAGCTGACCCCGGCAACCAGACACAGCGGAATGACCTCCTTGGTCGGTTGGAGCGATTTCTCTTCGCCAAAGAAGTACGTCACCATTGCGACCGCAATAAGCGGCATCAGAAAGCCGACGAGTGCGTGATAGGTCGCGGCCCACGCGGCAACTTCCTGTGAGTATTCAGTCACACCAAAGCCACCGGCTTCGATCGCCTCGGGATACCGCCCCTCACTAAACGGCGCTTCGATCCCGACGATGATCGGTGTCCCCACCGCACCGTAGGTGACGGCGATAATGTGACCGATCAGTGCCGCGATGACGGCTGCAAGCGCCGGGAATCCAAGCCCGAGCAACAGCGGTGCGACGACCGCTGCCGGTGTCCCAAAGCCTGCTGCACCCTCGATAAACGCCGTCAAAAAGAATGCAAGCAGGACGATCTGGACCCGGCGGTCGTCGGAGACGGCCGCGAACCCCTTGTTGATTCGATCGAGCGCCCCTGCCTGTAACATCGTATACAGCAACACCAGCGCACCGGCGACGATGAACAGAATCTCGAGCGCTGTGATTACTCCCACTATCGAGGAGGCAGCGAGCCAGTCGATCGGCAGATTCCAGACTACAAACCCGACAATGACAGCAACGAGCCACGCGATCGGCATCGCGCGCGTTGCCGGCCACAGCAGGCCGACAAGCAACACGGCGGTCAGGATCAGCGGCAATGCAGCCATCAACAGTTCGAATACGCCGGCATCACCTGCACCAGGAATGGCTTCATCCCCATTCTGGAGAACAACCGTGGAGAGATATGCGAGGGTACTCATGTTCCCACCGGCTGTTCGCCTATCCAGTCGTCTCGATGGCTGGCCGTTGCATGATTCCGTCCATCTCGACAGGCCGATACCCCTTCTTGTTTCGTCATCTCGCTGTGTGCGTTCTGTCGGTTCATGTTATATCAAGCTGTGGTCTGTGCCCACTCTCGTATCCGAACGATATCTCTCTGTTTTTGCTCATGGTTTCTAGCTGTTCGATGTGGAACCTGACTCACACCCCGATCCAGCAGACACGGCAACTCTCCTGGGTTGGCGGGTTCGGCACCCATTTTCGAGTGTGACTGTTTCCCCCGTCGCGTGTTCACACATCTACTACCCAACTGCTCCCGTCACCTATATAAAAAGATCGCTTAGTTACATAATTATTGGAGGTGTAAGTAACAATAATAAATAATAGTGTAATTAATATGCAACCTCGCCTTCCTGCGAATCTGGTTCCGCGTTCTTTCAGGTATCCTCAGACGGTCATATTTCGACGTGTTCTGTCGCGTTGGGTGCCGGTTTCTTCGCTCACAGACACTGAACGAGAAGAGGTCCAGAGCCGTAAAATAGGGGTAGTGAGCGCTATAGAGCGTTCAAACCGGTGAGAAATTTTTCCGGCCACTCACCCCTGATGGTGTCGACCACCAGTAAAAAAATAAATAGCAGTCTGTCCCAGCTGTGAGATCAAACAATGGTCGACAAACTCGAAGAGAAGCTGGCCGGTATCGGAGCGTAAACGGGCTCCCGGTCTGAAATGGTAGTATGAGCGAGACACAGATAGTCGTCCTCAGGCAGAAAATCCACGGGATGAGCCACGAGCGATACGCCGAGGCGCTGGAATCGACGCTTCCCGACTGCGAGATCAGGATTGCAGAGACGCCCAATACTGAACAGGAACTGCTCCAGACGGCGGATATTGTGACGGGATTCGAACTCACTGAATCCTTGCTCGAGCGTGCGCCGAACCTGCAGCTTTTTGCCTGTGTGTATGCCGGGACGGGCCATCTCGATCTCGACGCCTTCGAGGCGCACGACGTAGCGGTGACAAACGCCTCCGGCGTTCATTCGACGAACATCGCGGAGTACGTCGTTGGCTCGATGGTCATGCTTGCTCGCCGGTTTCCCGCAGCGATCGAGCGACAGCGTCGCAACGAGTGGCAAAGCTTCCAGAGCCGCGAGCTACACGGCTCGACGGCCGCGGTGGTTGGTCTCGGCGCAATCGGAAAGACGGTCGTCGACCGCCTCCAGGCCTTTGGGATGGACACTGTCGGGGTTCGCTACTCCCCCGAGAAGGGTGGCCCGACCGACGAGGTGTACGGCTTCGAAGAGATTCACGAGGCTGTCGTCAACGCGGAGTACGTCGTGCTGGCCTGCCCGCTCACCGACGCCACCGAGAAGCTGGTCGATTCGGAGCTGTTCCGAACGATGCGTTCCGATGCGTTTCTCATCAATATCGCCCGCGGGAAGGTCGTCGACACCGACGACCTGCTCGGTGCGCTACGGTGGAACCGGATCGCTGGCGCGGTGCTTGATGTGACCGATCCCGAGCCGCTGCCACACGACCACCCGCTGTGGGGGATGAACAACGTCGTGATCACGCCACACAACGCGGGGCATACCCCAGAGTACTACCAGCGGTGTGCGGAGATTCTCGCCGAGAACGTCGACCGGCTGACCGCGGGTGAGAGCGAGCTCGAAAATCAGGTGCTGTAGCTGTTTCTCGGGGGGTTTCCACGTGGAAACCCCCGAACTGACACCCCTTTCTACGTGGAAACCCCTGTGCTGTCCGAAATCCGTCTACAAGCAAACCTCCTGTGCGGTGTCCGCTCACACTGCCGGCTGTAAATTCGTTACAATATGCGACACCCCCGGGGTGTCGCAATTCTTCAAGTGATTACAGCCGGCAGTATCAGAACATTTTGAGACCGTATTTTGCCAGCACTGGCCCGAATACGAACTGCAAAACGCCACAGACCACGACGAGAACGGCCGCTGCGAAACTGTTCATCGGAAAAAAACAAACCGCCATCGTACGCAACGAGAAACAACACTCCCGCTAGTCCAACCGGATAACCGTAGTTCATGTTTGGCTCCTGACGACGGTGAACGACCCAAACAACAGGGGAAAGCACGAACAGCCCGATGACAATTGCGAGTGGTGGAACCACGAACGTCGCTCCCAGTAAAACAAGACCACCGAGAGTGGCGAGGAGACCATACGTTCGAAATTCGCTGGCCGTTGCGGACCTCTCATCTATAGAATGTATTTGACACAGTGAATTATAGAAAAGATGATATTTAGACCAGTCAAGTCACGGACTACTCGGATGACGGTCTGTCTCGTTACAGAGAACGTATAATAAAATGCCAAAGATATTAGTTATCTCTTGACAACAGCAGCCATATGACACAAAACAGTGATGCAGACGGCGTATCCAGAAGAGAGGTTTCGAAACTCGGACTTGCAGCAAGTGTATCTTTAGTGTCATCTGCGTACACCCTCGGGTCAGTCCAAGCATCGCAAGATAGTGACGCCCAGATCACATCGCCGGAAATGGGCGCGACCTACGGAATGTCGGAATCAGTCCCGGTTGAAGTGGAACTTTCCAACACAGATACTGCGACAGTGACCGTTGGAAATCCGGAGGCACAGGAATTCGAATTTAATGTCACAGCGACGGATACCAACGGCAGCGGAACTGTCAGCTTTGCGTTTATTCCCAACCAAGCCACCGGGAGCAGCTTCGGTGTCACCGCTAGTGATGGAACAACGGTGAATACATCCGAAGGTCGCGAAACCTCGGAAGCTGGATTTAGCCCGGGAGCCTACGATCTCGTCGCTACGACCGGTGGGTCTCCGCACTATGAAGATGGAGTCTTCGCTCTTGATCGTGCAGTATTGAATCTGGAATCAGGAAGCTCCAGTAACGAAGAGTCAGGCGACGAGAGTCAGGACGATTCAGATGAGGAGGGTCAGGATGAAGCGGATCAAGACGAGAGCTCAGATAATGAAGACCAGCACGAAGCGGATCAAGGCGACTCAGATGAGGAGAGTCAGGACGATTCAGATGAGGAGAGTCAGGATGAAGCGGATCAAGACGAGAGCCCAGATGATGAGGGTCAGGACAACGATTCTGAACAAGCAGCTGGTACCGCCGACGATGACGAAACGGACGATGCAGGAAATGACGATGAGGGTGCCGACGACGAGGGGCCAGGATTCGGTCTCGGCACAGTAGTTGCAGCACTCGGTGGCGCTGGATACATGCTCACACGGCGTGGGAGCAACACCGGAACCGATACGCAGTAACCCTGTCCGAATTGATCGCCGGTACTCAACGATCGAGTACGGCGGCAACTTTCTCGATTGGATGTGGCGGGCGAGACTGGCCGTCGCGGTCGCCGAGCTGTGATCGACAGGAGGCACCGGGTGCAGTCACGGTCTCACCGTCGCTTTCGTCGACCTGATCGAACAGCCGCTGGCCGATCGCCTTCGATATCTCGTAGTGTTCGGCCTCGTAGCCAAAGGAGCCAGCCATCCCACAACAGGTCGAATCGAGCGGATCGACCGCGTAGCCAGCCCGGCGGAGCACCCCGACTGCGTGGTGGTCCTTGTTCGTTGCCTTCTGGTTGCAGTGGCCGTGGTAGGCGAGTGACTCTTCTGCCCCGTTCAGGGGAAGCTCCTCGTCAAGACGAACCCTGTCGAGATACTCCATGATGCCGAACGTGCCGGCGGCGACCGTCTCGACATCGCGGCCGTCGAGCAGATCCAGATACTCGTCCTGGAACATCACTGCATCAGAGGGCTCAACGAAGACGACCGACCACCCCTCCTCAATCAATGGGGCGAGTTCGTCGACGTTGGTCTGGGCGTGCGCTTTGGCTGTCTCCAGATAGCCAAGCGAGTACGCCGCCCGGCCCGACGGCGCGAGTGTCTCCGGAATATGTACATGAATGTTGGCCGCTTCGAGCACCTCAACGGCAGCCTTCCCCGGCTCCGGATAGTTGTAGTTCGTGAACGTATCCGGAAACAGCATCACCTTCGCGTCTGCCTGAGATTCCGGGATTCGCGCTCCGCCGCGAGCCGCGAACCACGCTTCGAGACTCTGGTCGGCGAACGTTGGCAGCTCACGGTCGCGTGCGATCCCGAGCGTCTTCTCCATCACCAGCCGTGCGCCTGGCACTTTGGGGGCCACATTCGAAAGCGGCGCGAGCTTGCAGCCGACTGCAGCAAGCCGGTCGATGTTGCCAAACAGCTTCGAGCGGAGTGTCGAGCCGTTCTCGCGGTGGTGTTCGTGTTTCAGCTCGGCTTTGAGCTTCGCCATATCCACGCCGGTCGGGCAGTCGCTTTTGCAGCCCTTGCAGCCGACACAGAGATCGAGCACCTCGGACTGAAACCGGTCGGAATGGATCTCCTCGTAGCCGAGTTCACCACTGATCGCAGCGCGGAGCATGTTCGCGCGGCCGCGTGTCGTCTGGATCTCCTCCCCCGAGACGCGGTAGGTTGGACACATCACGTTCGAGTCGGTCTGCCGGCAGGTGCCACAGCCGTTACAGAGCTCGACGAGATGTGAGAAGCCACCCTCGTCGTCGAAATCCAGATCAGTCATCGGCTCGATTGATTGGTAGCCAGCGCCGTACCGGAGATGAT
>SL_4KL_010_BRINEDRAFT_10000317_pt1 | contig 24371 bp, 9 predicted proteins | sample SodLak_010_BRINE_2_FD_10664 | JGI IMG/M metagenome (IMG submission 10664) | reverse complement strand
AAAAAAAAATAAAAAAAAAAAAAAAAACACACACAATTTATGACTAATGAAACAGCGAATATTGGACGTATTGTTCAAGTAATTGGGCCAGTAGTTGATATCGTTTTCGCGAACGGTCAAGTACCTAACATTTACAATGCATTAACTATTAAAAGTAAAAACGCGGCTGGTAAAGACGTATCAACAACAGTTGAAGTACAACAATTACTAGGTGACAATGGTGTACGTGCCGTATCAATGTTACCAACAGAAGGTTTAATGCGTGGTATGGAAGTTCTTGACACACAAGGACCAGTTACTGTACCAGTAGGGCCAGAAACGTTAGGTCGTATCTTTAACGTTTTAGGTGAGCCTGTTGATGAATTAGGTCCAGTTACAATTAATCAAACTAACCCAATTCACCGTGCATCTCCTACTTTCGTAGATTTAGATACTCGTTTATCTATTTTCGAAACAGGTATTAAAGTAGTAGACCTTTTAGCACCTTACCGTCGTGGTGGTAAAATTGGTTTATTCGGTGGTGCTGGTGTAGGTAAAACAGTATTAATTATGGAACTTATTAATAACATTGCTAAAGCACACGGTGGTGTATCAGTTTTTGCTGGTGTAGGTGAAAGAACACGTGAAGGTAATGACCTTTATGGTGAAATGAAAGAATCTGGTGTTATTCAAGAGAAAAATTTACCAGAATCTAAGGTAGCTTTAGTATACGGTCAAATGAATGAACCACCTGGAGCACGTATGCGTGTAGGTTTAACAGCTTTAACTATGGCAGAATATTTCCGTGATGTAAACAAACAAGACGTTTTATTCTTCATTGATAACATTTTCCGTTTCGTACAAGCTGGTGCTGAAGTATCTGCTCTATTAGGTCGTATGCCTTCAGCAGTAGGTTACCAACCTACTCTTGCTACAGAAATGGGTACTTTACAAGAACGTATTACTAGTACAAAAGATGGTAGTATTACAAGTATTCAAGCTGTATACGTACCGGCTGATGATTTAACTGACCCAGCGAGTGCTACAACTTTCACTCACTTAGATGCTTGTACTGTACTTTCACGTAGTTTAGCTTCAAAAGGTATTTACCCAGCTGTAGACCCATTAGATTCTACATCAACAATGCTACAACCGTGGATTGTAGGGGAGAAACACTATACTACTGCAGGTAACGTAAAAGGTACCTTACAACGTTACAAAGAGTTACAGGATGTTATTGCTATTTTAGGACTTGAAGAACTTAGCGAGGATGACCGACTTATTGTAGGACGTGCTCGTCGTATTGAACGTTTTTTAAGTCAGCCTTTCTTCGTAGCTGAAGTTTTCACAGGTTCACCAGGGAAATACGTAACACTTTCTGAGTCTATTGAAGCCTTCGATCGTATTGTCGCTGGTGAATTTGATATCGTACCAGAAGGTGCTTTCTACCTTGTAGGAAATATTAATGATGTTATTGCAAAAGCCGAAACTCTAATGGAGTAATAGTTTTTTTTCCTTTTTAATCCTTTATTTATCGTGTTAAATAATAATCAATCTTTAAAGCTGCATCTCCTTNNNNAAGGAGATGCAGCTTCAATTAAAGCTCTTAATGCTTTGGAAACAATTTTACCCAGCGTCAATTTTACTTTACCTAAAAAAGCCCCTGGTTTATACGTCCAATATTTTCCAATAGACAATAAAGTTTATATCGGAGAAAGTTCAAATGTTTTACGTGAAATTAGTATATATCGAACCCCATTTCAAATTAGTAACAATCCACGTCGGAAATATTATTTTGATCGAAGTGGTTTACAAAACGTAAAGGAGTTCTATATACAATCTTCACATGAAATACAAATAAAAGAAAAAAAAATTCGTTTAGAAGAAGAAAGAAAAATGATTATCTTAGCGGGAAATTATAGTATAAAGACTATTAGCAAAACGGAAAGAATTAAGTTTAAAAATACACCTGGTATATTGGATCCCGTAATGGAAAAACGTAAAGGTCCATGGAAAGTTTTTATAAACAAAGCGTACAAACAATTATTACCCTACCCGAACTTAGATTCTAAACCAAATGAAAGCTGTTTATACGTTATTTATCACTTAGCTACTGGTAATTTTTATATTGGTCAAAGTAAAAGTTCCTTTATTGAACCACGTATTCTAAAACATAAAGATATAATTCGAAAATGTCAGTTTTACAAACAACAAAATATTTTTTTATCACAATAGAAGACATACTAACGTTTTATTTCTGATATGGAAACTTATGGTAACCAATTTGAATATTCAATTATAGAATATTTGGATCAACTCTCAACCGAGGATCGCGTTAAACGTGAAAACGAAGTTATAGCTGACGCTATTTACCGTTATAAAAAACGGGTTTACAATATACCTAATGTAAATGTAAAAGATATTTTACATTTATTACATCGAAATATACGTAAAAATAAAATAGAAATAGGTGTTTTAAGACGCCGTAAAAACCAAGTTGAAGCTGTTGGTCGTATTTTTTATCCTGTAGTTATTGATAATATATGGTATTCTCAAATTAAATATGCAGCGGCTACGTTAGGTATGAACGCAAAAACTGTCAGTTATCGTTTACGAAGTCCTTTATTTCCTACTTGGATTACTTTAAAAGACTTAACCCGCAAAAAATTACCAGATATTCCCGAAATTAAAACTAAAGCGGAGCAGTTTTATAATAAACTTTCTTCCTATAAAACATAAAAATAAAAAAGAATATTTCCTTAAGAAAATTTGTATAGAAAAAATTCGTTTATTCCCTTAAAAAATTTATTTAGAGATATTTTTTATTTTGTACTATATTGGACTGTATAGCAAATTTATACGTAGAATTTTTCTGTGGAGTAGGCGTTGGTTAAAAACCAACGCCTACTCCACCTAATACATACAACTACAATTATTACACGATAATAATATACAATTATAAATACTCGTTTTTAACAGACAACTATATAGAGTGGTTGGTATTAAGCATATATAAAGACAAACATAATTTTCCGATATAAAAATTTTCTATTTGACAATACACAATAAAATAAAGAAAAAACCAACAAAAAAAATTTTTTATATATAAAAAATTTCTAAAGAAAAAAATATTTTCACCTAAAAAACTAATTTAAAATTACATAAATAAAAATTTTCTTTTGTTTTAGTTGTTTGATACGAATAGAAGAGGTTACTAGTTGAAAACTGAGTAACAAATCCTAATTAAGAGTCTGCTTATATAACAATGTCTTAGATTTGAATAAGGTGTCATAATATATTGTAGAGGCTTTAGAAAAAGAAGTATTACAGCACGTTCGTTTTTGTCATTCGAAACAAATTGTTTATAATAACATAAAACTACAAAGTTATGAAAGAAAAGTTTGGTACGGTACTTTTAAATCTATTTCAAAAAAATCTCCTATGAAACCTATATTTAGTCGTGAGGTTCCTTTTAAAGCTATGATTGTCGGGACAAACCCAAACAATATTGTAAATGTTAATCCAAATTTTATGTTAACTGCGCAATTTACAGATTCTTTAACAACGTTTTATCGTGCGAACCGTTATATTACATGTACTGCGTTTTCTTCAATGGAGCAATTATCAGATCCAGCAAATAGTAAACTTTGGAGAACATTAGAAACTGCTTTCGGGAAAAAAGGAATATTAATGGATTACCCATCAGTTATATTATATCCTTGTTTTCCTAGAGGAACAGTTTTAGAATGTACGGACACAGTACAAGTACGTGGATTAGTTAGTAATGCTGGTACTCAAGAAATAATACCCTAATCCAATTTTCTTTACTAAAGGATTATTGAACCAACTTTCTCCAGAAGCTAAAAATGAATCTAAATTGGGTTCATTCTTAGCTTCTCGATTAAATACAGATTCTTTGTTTTCTGATTTCACTTATTATAATGCAAATATCGATTCCTACATTACGTCTTTAGGAGAACAATATGTAGGTCTATTAAAAAAAGATGAGTTTATATTACGTAGTATTTTACAGTCCTACACCGAAAATGAGAAAAGGAATAGAGAAAATGGAATTTTATTTGAAAAATTGTTTGATGCTTTTATTAAAACATGTAGTTGGAAATCGATTAAAACAATAACAAATGGGGGTATACGGGATCCAGGGATTTATGTATTATATCATCTATCTACTCTAACAGCATATATAGGAGAAAGTAAAAGTATTGAACAACGCTTTGTTTCGCATATAACATCTTTAAAAGATAAAAAACATCCTAATAAACGATTACAAGAAGATATAAATAAATATGGATTAGAGAATTTATTTTTGTTTGTTTTAGATTTTGGTGTCGAATATGAACAATTAGAAAATAGACGCGAAATGGAAATTAATTATATTCAAAATTGGCCGGGTTTACTTTATAATATTAAAGATATTCTGAGATAAAGGATAACCTTTTATACAAACTGATAAAAGGTTATCCTTTATCGTAAATTAAAATGAATATAAAAAATAGAGTTAATTTTTAATAAAGTCGCCTATTGTGAAAGATTACGTAGATTTTCTCGGATGATTACTGGGTCGTTCGTAACGCTTCTTTTTTTTGGGTTTGGTTTTTTCGCTATAAGCGGTTTATCAGTTTTTTTTTCTTGTCTTTTTTCTTTTTCTTCTTCTTGTTTTTGTTGCGTTTCTTTTTCTTTTTTTAAACTTTCTTGTTGTTCTTTTTCAAGTTTTGTTTGTTTGTTAGTTTTTTTTTCTTCAGTAAAATCTAAATCCGAATCATTTTTTTGTGGTGTATAATCTGTTTTTGTTTCGTTGTCTTCTGCCGAAGGCGTAGTCAATGTATCCTCTTTTACTTGCTTGGAATCGTTTGGTTCGTTCTGTGGGAACATGTTACCGAAAAAATTTGACATTATATTTTTTTTTTATTTTACATTGTCAAGACAAAATTATTCTCCATTTATAAGTATAATATAAATTTTTTTCTTTTGATTGGTTCCTGATTCTCATTTCTCACATGAGAAATGAGAATCGCTATTCTAGGTTTAGATGAGTTAAGTGAAGAAGATAGACTAGTTGTTGGTCGTGCTCGTCGTATTGAACGTTTCTTATCTCAACCGTTCTTCGTAGCTGAGGTATTTACAGGTTCACCTGGTAAATACGTAACACTTTCTGAATCTATTGAAGACTTCCAAAAAATTATTAACGGAGAGCTTGACAACTTACCAGAAGCCGCTTTCTACTTAGTTGGTAATTTAAATGATGTTTTAGCTAAAGCTGAAACTCTTCAATCTTAATTTTAAAAATAAAAAAAAAAATTAATATATATAATTAATTAGTAATAATTAATTATATATATAAGGAATAACTTAAACCCCCGTTAAAACCGGGGGTTTAAGGAATAACTTACATAGTATTTAGCAAAAATTTACTAATAAAATTCCCAAAATCCCGACTATAACATCCGGTGCTCTTCTTTATCACAATACAATAAATTTTAAAATGGTCCGTGTAAAAAAGTAAATAAAAAAAATACTATTAACAAATACTTCTTACGTTTTAACCGACTTTTAAAGGGAGCTTTAGAAAAATTTTTTTTTATAAAAAAAAAATTTTCTTTAGAAAATTTTTTCATTGAAAAAATTTTCTTTGCAGGAGTGCATAAAAAATAATGTTTTATTTTTTTTTTCTTTTAATTAGATAATAATTTAAAGGACATAAAAAATCGAATAGCCTATTAAAAACTCTTAGTAATAAAAAAGCGGGGGAAAATAGTATATGTGTGAATTTGAGACAAGGTACTTCTCGTTTTAATTATTTAGCTAATGCGTCTTTAATTTACTCCACGTTTCTTTAAAGAAACTCGGATGACTGCTAATACTTCTTTTATTTTGATAGAGTCTATTTAATATAGAGAGCCTATTTAAATATAGATTTCTACGCAACGTTCGGGTTCTTAGAAAAAAAGTCTGTTAAAAACTACAGTAATATTTTACCCTTTGAAATTCCCCCTCCACACTCAGGGGACAGTGCTATATGTGTATCGAGACAAATAGGTTCAAACAAATTTTACAAAGGCAAAACTTCGAATGCAACTATAACTACATGACTTACAAGACAGAAATCACAAGTTACAAGACAGAAATCACAGTTATTTTTCTAGGTTAAAAAACCAGAAATTGCATATTATAATACGTACAGTCGTCTAATTAATTATATGAAATTAAGTGGGCCAGATTTTGATTGATTATTATTTTAAATAATAAAATATTCTAGAAAATTATAGCTAATTTTTTTATTAAAAACTCAGAAAAATAGAAAATTTATGGAATTATAAAATTTTCTTAGGGACCCTTAGGTAAAATTTATAAAATTTACGAGTGTAAATTGTTACCTAAGGGCCCGGTACGTGAATTTCATAGAATTTTAACTAAAGAAAATTTTTATATATAAAAATTTTCTTAGGTAACATTAAAAAAAAAAAATTAATTAAAGAAAAAATTTTATTTAGGTAGAAATTTTTCTTTGATAGTTTTACAAAAGCGGGACTTTTAAAACGTGAAATTGAAGTAGTTACTGACTCGATTTATAGGTTTGTGTATATAATGTTATAAAACCGGTGTTAATTGGGAAAGTTAAACAACATTATATAGAACGTAACTTTCCCAAAACGAAATCTCGAAAAAAAACGTGTTAGCGTGTTTTTGGAACCAGCGCCTCTTATTAATAAAAAAAGTAGTTCCGGTATTAATAAAATTTCCCGTTGTAATTTTTCCCATGTTAGGGGGCCGCGTTTTTTTTTTTTTACGGAAAACGCGGAGTGTTATTATAAACGGAGTTTGGTTTACCAGTTTAGAGTTATACGTTGCATCCGAAGTTTTAGCTCTAAAAATAAAAACCACTACTCTACTTTCTAAAAGAGAAACCTATATAGTAAATAAAAAAAAACCTTTTCCAGATTATTTTAAAAAACACAATGAATAAAAAGATTCTTATAAACACGGTATTACAAGAAAAAAGAGGTGACTTTTATACTAATGTAAAATAAAAAATTTTTTATGATAAGGAATAAAATTTACTTAAGGGGCCCTTATAAAATTTTTTATATAAAAAATTTTATTTAGGTAAAATTTTATTTGAGAGTGCCCTTTCGGAATCAGAATTATACTCATTTGGCAAAGCGGTTGAGCGCAACACACCTAGGGTCTAATAGTTAACAAGTCTAGCTAGGGAACGATTCAACTCTCGTCGTTATGATCGGTCCTCCACGATTTTCTCGAGAAAACCGTGGAGAAGAACCTGTTGCTGGCGGTAGCCCGAACTAGGCGGATAGCCCTTCACAATCTCTAGTTTCAGACACGACACAAGCCCCCGCTCCATCAACAATCTCTCCGCCTCCTATGGGTCCTACCACTGGGACGATGCAAAGGAAGGAAACCAAACGAGACGAATTTCCAAGGAAACTCGCCTCGCCCTAACTCCCATGCAACTACAGAGGAACATATTGGGAAACAGTCTGCCTCGAAATCACCGTGCAAGCCTGATCTGAAACCTAACCAAAACCCTCCTGAAGCAATGTCACAAGAGGATGAGGCTACTGGTAAAATGGAAAAGAAGAGCAGAAGCCCAGAGTCAAACGTTTCTGTTTCAAGTACGAGAGAAAATTGTAACCCTACACAAACCGATTTTTACCTTAACAGTCCTACCTATTCTTTACCTTAAAAGTCCTAGGTTTGAAAACGCCATTTGTGAACTCAAGGCTAATATATCAAGTCGTAGGCCCTCTAGGCCACGCGAAAACGTAACAGAACGGAATTAGTTTGAATATAGCTTACAAGTGCTACCTTTTCCCTTTCACAAAGTTTATGTAGAACATAATCCTATTTATCTGCTATAGCACCACCCGCCGGCTTGAGCCGTGTGCGAGGTGACTCGCACACACGGTTCTAACGGGGGGTCTCTTCGAAAACGGGAACCCTACCCACGCGAGGATTAAACTCACCAGGCCACGTCTCCGTTACAAGGTTTTCCTGAACCTACCGTGCGTGTCACCACGCAGCAGGTTCTCCATGTGTACGTTTAGCTCAAAAGATAATAAATAACCTAGTGCCTATTTACTTGTATACCCTATAGGTTATTTCATTGGCTGTCCTAGATCGAGCATTTCGATTAATGTTGTTTTTTTTTAGGTTCTTTGGGGGGGGAGACTTTTTCGTGTAGTGGTCTGAGTTCTTAGAGATCTCGTTGTCTTATTTTTCTGCTAATGAAAATGGTCCTGTTGGGATCCTGGTTTTGAGTGGTTGTCGTTTTCGTTTCGTTTTCTGGTTTGTCCCTTTTCCGAGTGGAAAAGGTCTTTATCGAATTTAAATGAAGACCTCCTTCTAAAATTAAATAATTTTTTTTATAAAAAATAAAAAAAAAAATTTTTTATATCCTAATACGTGGAATCAAGTCAATTGGAATCGATTATCTTGTATCTTGATATTTATATGGATGTGGTGTTTTGTTGAAGAGGAGAAAAAGAATTGCTAAATAATTGGTAATATTTAATTTAGAATAAAAAAACTGTCAAAAGAAATTTACAATATAAATAAAATTTTTTTTATATATTGACATAAATAAAAATGAATATAATACGAATTAATACTTCAAACGTATTCTCTCAAAATAACCGATTATGTGGTTTATTATTTCGAGAAATGCGTAGAGTTTACCTGTTGCTGCTTTCTACTTAGTTGTTTACATTAATAATGTTTTGGCTAAAGCTTAAACTCTTCGATTTTAATTTCTAACTAATCGTTATTAAACTATTAACCGATTAATTTTTTAATAAATAGTTCAAATAATGCTTAATTAAGCGTAGCTTTGTTAATCACGTAATTAAAAACAAAACTTATTAACTTATTAATAAACCTTAACTTAATTATTTATGATAGAACAACGAATTAGGGAAAATTTAATATTGAACGATTACTAAAGAAACTTAAAAATCGTAAAAACGAACAAAATAAAAAAAACGAGGTTGACGCACGAAACCCGTCAGGGCTACGAACCTTACTATACTAGAATTTAAACAAAATAAAATTTTTAGAGGTAATTTGCGTTTTTTAAGTCCCCTAAATGAAATTTTATTTAGTGATAAAAATAGAAAAGGAAATTAAACAATTTTTTAATAAAAAAAGATTTTAAAATCTTTAATCGAGTAAAAAGGATAGATAACTTTAGAAATTTTTTTTTTCTAAAAGAAAAAAATTTTTTTAGTTTTTAAATCGTCTTTTCCTTATACAAACCTTTTTTTTATTCTTATAAAGTCTATATTATATAAATACTTAAATTAAAAAGAAAATTATTACGGGAAAACATATTTTTTAATAAAAAAAAAACAAAGAAAAGAAAATTTTTATACATAAAAATTTTCTAAAGAAAAAAATATTTTTTTAGAAAAAAATATTTTAAATTTTTATGTATAAAAATTTTCTAAAGTGTAGTAAATAAATTTAAAAAATTAAAATATAAACGCCAGACTTTATTAGTTTTACGTTACAGGTAATTTACATTAAAAAAAAAAAACGTTAATATAAAAGAAGAAAAAGAAATTTCGAAAGAAATAAAAATACTTACTTAATAAAAAATTTTTTATTAAGTAAGTATTTTTATTTCTTTCGAAATTCAAAAAACTATATTTTTCCTTTTTCTCATTAAAAAAGATCCTAAAGATTAGTAAGCCGACGGGCTTTCCGAAATTAAAATTTAATTTTAAATTTAATAAAAACCGTAATCTTGATTAATTAATTCGCGTTTTTAATTTATTAAATTTCATTTGTTATTGTTGTTAGTTAACAATGTAAATCTACGAGTAAAATTGTATTTTAAATATTATTATTTATAGAAAACGAGAAATATAGTACTATTTTAAACGCTGGATCGCAGATTTCGCGAGTAATAAACTAAAAAAAATTTTCTAAAGGAAACTTATTTTTAGAAAAAAATTTTTCTAAGGTATGAACTATTTGGATAGTAGTAAGGTGTGCAGTCTTTTAAGGCTTCACAAACTAGCTTTCATAGTATTATTACGATTATATAAATTGTATATAATAGTTAAATTTTACGTATTCGATAAATATTGGACATATTTATTTATAAGCACTTTTACGTGTCGAAAAGAAAAAAAAGCTTATTTGTAAATTCTCTTCCATTCATTAAGAATGAAATGTCTTCTAATTTCTCGTCCGGTCTTAATAAAAATTTATAGTTTTTTTTTAGGTGTAAAATCCCTAGGGGTTTTTTTTATAGGAATTAGAAATTCAAAAAAACATGTTAATAAAGTTAAACGAATGGACTTAAGCTGACGTGCAAAGAAAACGTGCGAAATAAAAAAAAAAAATTTCCAAAGGGCCCCGTAAATCAAAATTCTAAGGGGCTAAGCAAAAAATTTATTTAACTAATAAGTACTTTGACTGGGATATGAAAAATCTAGATAGGTTACAATTAAAGAATAAGGGCGGCCTCTGGGGGGGTCCTACTTGAAAAATGTTAAATTATTTGCCTAGGGGGCCACCGCAAGCACTTAGCACGTGATCTATTAAAACTATAAAAAAATTTAATTAATTAGACAATAAACCGCGAACACTAATATTTACTATTCTTTGGAACGTTATTTTAGAAGAATTCTAAATAATTCTACGTACTTTAGGTGCCCTTAGGTAAAATTCCTCCCGGGCAATTAAATTTTCTTAGAAGGAAAATTAAGGGGGAAATTGCGGGGAAAATTTTAGTAGGAAAATTTTCCCCGAAATTTTCCTCCGAAAATTTTCTATTTTTCTAAAAATTATAATTTTATAGATTTTCTATTTTTATAAAATTTTTATTTCCATGTAAAATTTTATAAAATTTTCAATGGAAATAAAAATTTTTAAGTTCTAAGAATGTATCCCAAAATTATGAAAGCGTTTTTAAATAAAGTTAGTTAAAGCTAGCGAAAAAAGTTAAAATTATATTAAAAATAAAAAAAAATAAATACGTAAGATTTATGAAACCGAGCAATGCGAGGGAACCAGGCAAAGCGAGGGAACCAGTTTCTGGAAAGAGATTATTATGCTTAGATGTAAATAATTCAAAATCTCCACAAAGTTTATCTATAAGAGGAGAGAAATATCCTTTCGACAGTCTAAAAACAAAAAACGCATCCTATTATTATTATATTCTTTGTCGTAGACACGTGAATTTGTTGATTTCTAAGAAAGGAGAAATAGAAGCCAAAAAAAAGAATTTGTTAGATTCTAGAAATTTACAGAATAAAAGAACAAATTTTAATTTCTCGAATAAAGAAAAAAATATTTATTTTGAAGGAATGGTACCAAGCCCTGGAGGCCAATTTACTCCAGTCGGTAAAACGCCTACAAATTCATCTAGTTTAAAAAAAACGTCACAAAAAATAATTAAACAAAATAAAATTTCGAATGATAATTCTCGAAGTTCGTTTCAAGAGGTTGGGATATCTAATTTCACAGAATTTTTAAAAGATTCAAAAAAACAGAAAATAAAAAAAGAAAAAAATCTAATGTGTGAATATTTTAGTAAAAGTTACACTCGAAATTTTTCTTTTGGGTTTATAAACAAAAGTTATATTAAACCAGGAAATCGAACAAGTTCTGCTGAATTAGAAATAGGAGGATTTTTCCCTTATCGTAAATCATTTGTATGTTATTGGCTATTACCTTTTGTTGGTTTTGTTTCTTTAGCTACTTTACCATCTAATCAGCTGACGTGGAAAGAAAATTTTTTTCATGAAAAAAAATTTTCTAAAGCCCGTCAGGGCTTCTTACAGTACACACAAAACAACGATTTCTTTCAGCCAAGTAGTTTAAAAACATCGGATTATACGAGAAAACAAAAAGTCGGGGATTCGTTAATAGACTCTAAGAAAAGTTTAAGAGATACAAATGATTTAATCCCAGAGTATGAAGGGTTTAATCCGTTAAATAANGTAAATAAAACGATCGTACCTAATAAAATAGAATCGAAANTAGATTCACGTTTTTTATCNCGTTTTTTCTTAAGTAATTCGAAATATGTTCAAGCCAGCGCTCGCACAGAAGAAAACTCGTTAGATATTTATTCGCCTGAAGTTTTTAGTNAAAATCTAAAACAAAATACAAGTATCATTTCCGATAACAGTTATTCAGAAAAGTTTAAGACTGAATATAACATTTATAATGGGGATTTAGGGTTAAATCCAACTTCTAATAGCCTTAAATACTGTATGTTATATTTAGATTGTTTAGAGAACGATTTAAACTTTTTACAAAAAGAAAATAAAGTATCGGAAACGGAGAAAAACGAACTCCGTGTTTCTTTAGATAAAAGAAAAAGAAAAAAAATTTTAAATAAAAATTTTTTAAAAAAAAATTTTTTAATTTTTCCACACAAAAGTTTTTACGGAGAGTTAGATTTATCTAACAATCAAATATATACATTGCCATATGATAAACAATCTACAAAGACCCAAAAAATAGACTTTTATGGTTTACAAGAAAATCCGTTTTCCACTCTATTATTCCGAATGCAAAGCGGGGGGACGATTGATATTAATAAAATTAACTTTAATAGTAGATTTGAAAATGGGGACGAAAAATACGAGGATTTTTCGTCCCCTTTATATCCAACTTCTTTTTATAATAGAGTTTTATTATCCAATACCGCATTTGATGAATTCCTTAGTGAACCCTTAAAAATAACCTTTAATGTTCCAGATGTAATTAGTAGACGTGAGCTAAGTACAGTCCAAAATAGTGTAAATTATAGATTAACGAACTTCGCACATAATAATATGTCTAATTTAAAATTAAATCCCGTTTTTCTAAATGAAGACGCGTCGCCTAATAAATATTTTTTACGTGAAAAAAAATATATAAGGCTGGTTCCCTCGCTTTGCCTGGTTCCCTCGCTTTGCCTGGTTCCCTCGCATTGCCTGGTTCCCTCGCATTGCTCGGACAATTTTCCTTTTAAAAACCAACTAACTTTTAAACAACTAACGCGTCAACAAGTAGACGATTTTTACAACCAAAAGGATATAAAAAAATTATTAGACATAGTCAGTGAAAAAATGTTTTATTCAGACGTTAAAAACGAAGAATACGGAAACGATCGAGTTCATAATAAGCATCTAGAAACAGTATTACCTCAAGAAAAAGAAACAACTAAACTTAATAAAAAGAATCCTCTGACTTCGTACCTTCGAGCTTCTACTTTATTAGATAAATATATGGTTTATAAACCGATTTTACAAGACATTGAAACAAACAGTCAATTTAGTAAGGATTCAATAGTCGAAAACAAAAAAAACAATTTAAAACAAAGTATAAATGTAAAACGGGAATTAGTTGATAAACTTTTCTCTTATTTTGCTAAGGAATCGATTTATGAACCTTCGTTATATTATTATAATAGTGGAAATAGTGAACGTAATTCAAACCAAAAAGTTGAAGTTATAAATAAACCTTCGAATGTCGACGGTTACACAAAAAAATATCACACACGAAATTTTTTTAAAAATTTTTTTCTTTTAGAAAAAAATTTTTTTAGTGTACGTACAACGAAAATATTTCAAAAATTGGGACAAATCACGAACGGGGTAGGTAAACAAAAAATTATAGTCTTGTCGAAATTAAACTCTAAAATTTCGAATAAAGTCTCAAAACAAAAACTGTATAAAATCGTATTGTCTACTTTAAAAGACACATTAAATTATAATAAATCCTATCAATTCTATCAAACAAAAACTGTTCCCGATACGTCACGAATTGAAACATCTGTTGAAAACGTCGTTAACTATAATCTTCCAATTAAATTTAAACATCCTTTGTTAATGTCAAATAAATCAGCATATCCTTTACTATTTCCGAAAAAGGAATCTCTATTTTCTAGTAAATATAGCGAATCCGAAGATTTTAAAAATAATTATCCATCCATGTTACAAAAAGTATCGCCTGTTTTTAAAGAAAAAAGACCTTTAGAAAATATAAACTTTAATGAAATTTTAGGTTTAAATTTTTTTAGTAATAAACCATATATAAATTCTTTAAGAACTAACTTAAAGTTATTTAACAATGAGAACAACATAAAAGGACGAAGTTCTAACGAGTACTACACTTCAGAAGGTAATGTTTTAGATACTGAAAAAACTTTAAAACTATCTGATGCTGATGGGCTTGTCACAGTAAACAGAGTCGAAAATAAACAAAAACAACAAAAATCTAAAAACCAATATTTTTACTTTAAAAATTTTTTAAATAAATATACTACTTATGCACTTAAAGATTTTCTAATCTTAAATAAAATATCAACATATATTAAACCCATTCCACTCGACTATACGATTCACAAATCAACCATGCGAAGTGAGGGAACGAGAGCCGATTACTCTATCAGCTTAGCACGTCAGCATAAAAAATATAAACCGCATTTAAAAACAGAGAGTTTAAAATTAGCCTCCGATTCTTTGTCCGAAAATATTTACATTAAAGATCCTTATGTATTAAATAATGATTTAAAAGAAAATTTATTAAAAGAAAATGTATTAAAAGAAAAATTACAGTCGCCTAATGACATTGTTCTATTAACAAAAGAATCTTCTTTAAGAAATCGTATGATTCGTAAGGATCATAAAACAGCTAAATTATTACGTACTTATTTTTCTAACAAAAAATCGGCTAAGAAATTCTCACGTGAAAATTTTATGTATAAGTCCCTTTACGGAGTTGAACAAAACAATGCACCAACTTCATCAAATCGTCTTAAACAACAAATAGTCTTAAAATTAAATTCGAAATCTTATTTACGACAATCTGAAAGAAGCGAGGGAACCAGTAAAAATGCAAATAACATTTATAAACGTTTCTCCGTTCAAAAAGAAAAGTTAAATTCAAAAAACGAAATTGGTTATATTCCCTCGTTTAAGGATAAAAAGGGACTAACGTTTTTATCTAATCAATTGTTAGGTGTATCTAATAAACGTAGGAATTTAAGTTTAGTAACCCACGAAGAATTAAAACAGAAAAATCAAACTGAAAATAAAGACTTTTCAATTTCTCCTCGTCTATTAATTAATAATAGATTATTTATGAAAGTAGATAATAAAAAAAATATAAAATTAAAAAAGAAAGTAAACAAAAACGCACCGAAAAATTCTTTAAAAAATTTATTAAATGAGAAAATTAAAAATTTTTCTTTAAACAAATTTTCTGTTATTGGTTCTATGGATCCTCTAATAAGTACGTCTGATCTTACACCATTTAACAGAAATCGTATCGTTTCTGAAAAAAATAAAAGGGTACATGAAGACGTAATAAGCAAACGTAAATCTATACAGAAAAAACGACGTATTACAAAAATAAAAAAAGAAACAAGAAGACGAAAAAAACGTATGCGTTTCTATCCAAGACCTATGTGGTTACGTTATAGATTTTACGTCCAATTTTTAAAAAACAGACGCGGTAGTTCACGTTATTCTTTAGAAAAACGTGGAGGTTTTAAAAATAGTAATTTAGGGAAAACTTTCCCTAAAAAGATAGGCGGGAATTATATAAATAAAATCCATTTTAACCGTTTAAATTCTGATTTACGAAACGTATATCGCTATGGAGAAATGTTAAAAAAACGGAAAAATTTAGGTGGTGTTTCTTTAACAACCCTAGAACGCGATTTTATGCGAACGAGAGAAAATATTTCTATAAAAAATATTTATAAAGTGCGCACAACATTTTCTGGCAGTCCAGGACCTTTACAAATAAAGTTATCTCCTTCAATAAAGGGAGAATTTAAAACGGGTTTTTGGAAATCGTACTGGTTACGTACAAATTTAAAACCTTATTTCAATAAAATAAAAGCACATTTAAAGGATATTAAAAAAACACCTCAGTTTACTACGAACGTAAATTCTTCTTTTGTTCAAAAAGATATAGGTAATAGTATGGAAACGACACACTCTCATTTATTAAATAATCTTAGAAGTTTTATTGTTTCTTTTTTAGATTTAAATAAAAAGGTAAGAAGCACGCTGGCTTTATATTTGAATGAAAGTTCAAAAGATTCGTCAACATCATTAAATAAACAGTTAGCACAGGAACCTTTCTCAAAAAAAGATTTTGAATCATATTATAAAACAGCTACTTATTTGGCGGAGTTTAATGAAACATCTTCGGAACGTCTACTCCAATTTGTGAAACAAATACGCGAAAATTTAACATTAAATGGTAATGCTAGATTAAGACCTTCTCGTATTACCTTGAATTTAGGGCCAACAGGTTCAAATAAAAACGGAATTAATTTTTTAAAACGTCCCAGTTTAAGATATAATGCTATGTCACGTTTACGTTTATATTGGGCTTTCTCGAAAGGTACGACTAATGTAGCGAAATTAGGACCGAAAAGTATATATCCAGGTGCCGAAACCGTAAACGGGAGAAATTATAATAAACGAAAACAAATTTGGACTACAGAAAAGTTCCGTCGACAAACCAAAGAAAATAAAACAAAAAAAGTATTAAATGATCTCAATAAAAAACTTCAATTTTTAGTTAATGATAGACCGTATATTTCGACAGAAACTAATATTCCGTTATGGAATACTTTAATTTTAAAAAGTTTTAAAAAATTAAGACTTCAAGAAGAAAAACTACAAAATTTAGCATATGCCAATATCAAAAATACTAAAAACAATAATATTATTTCTTTGAACCGTTTCCCAAAAACAAACTCAACTCTCGACGTTTTTAACGCGCGAGAAGACGATTTACAATCTTTGAGATTTGTTAATTCTAAAAGTCCCGAAAAAATTTTTAAATTGACAAAAAGACGTTTTGATTTTAATCGAAGTCGTGAGTTTAAATTCCGTAAACATCGTTTAACTAATTCTTTAAAACGTACTGCTAAAGTACAACCGTTTATTAGTGGAAAAACGAATTATTGGTGGACTTACGCTAATAATACACCTTTTAATGGCGTAAATTCGTTACTTTCAACTCCTATGAATTATGGGACTAACTTAATGCAAGTTTATGGTCCTTTTAGACAAGATAATATTTTTAATAGTCAAATAAAAAAACGTTGGAATAGCCGTTCTTTAAATTCTACTCCAGTAACGACGTTTTCCGTTCGAGAATGGGAGTTATCATCTTTACAGATTAATACAATACTTTTTCATTTTTGTAGTTTAGTTACTCTTTTAAGTATTTCTCAAGTACGTGATCTTTTAAAATTTTATTTTATGGGTGTTAATAAAGTTTACTCGGTTTTAGAACGTTACATTCCGTCTACTTTATATAGCAGCCCTTTAAAATCTGCTGGGTCTCTCACAAATGTTGGAACTGGTAACTCAGCTAAAGGGATTTTAAAGTCTTCGACATTGCACAATTCAAAAAAAACCAACGGAATTTTTAATTTTACAAATGAATCCTTTTTTGGTTATAACTCGAATAAAGATATGAAAAGCATGGACTCTAATTTAAATATCTTACATACTCCTGAATATCAAACCGTAGATAAACACAATACGGTAAACCTTCAAAAAAATAACGAATGGGTTTTTGATTTTGAAAAACAAAATCATTCCTTCATGTATGCTTTTTATGGAATTAATAATAGAATTAATAAAAATAAAAAAACAAATACATATGTTAACGAAGGAAATGGAGAAAATCAAAATATATCTTCTTTTAATCCTCGTCTTACTATTGATACTCAAACTAAAGTTCTAACAGATTCTACTAATTTGTATATTAAACCTAATGGAAACAATTTAGGGAGAACAGAGAATTTCTCAGGTTTATTTTTTCCTTTCTTATCCCTAACAGGCATCTATTCTTTAGTAAACTATTTAGTAAAAAAACCGATTTTTGTTTATTATAAATGGTTTAGTATATCTCCAACTCTCGACGTTTTTAACTCTCGTGAAGAGAGTTTAAAATCTTCCAGTTTTCTCAAATATAATAACGTGCCAAGCGAGGAAACCATTCAAAGCGAGGGAACCAGTCGCGTATTTAAATCGGAAACTATGCTAAGCCCGTCCGAAAAATCATCTAAAGATATGCCAGTAGATAGTAAGGTAAACGACCCTAGAAAATTTCCACGAGTCGATAATTTCTCTTCTCTTGAAAAAGAAGAAACTTGGAATAGGGTAACTCAAATAAAAAACGTATCAGTTTTATATAGTTTATTATTCATAAGATTTGGGTTCAATAGTTTTACGAAATTGTCTAAAAATGCATCAACTTTATTTGGTCAACGTGCTAAATTAGAAAGTGCTTATCGTTGGGTAAATACTTTTTTTGAAAAACCGGCTATATTAGTAGTAGATTGGGTTGGTTATTTATTTTTAGTGGAATGGTCTTCTGATATATCAAATACCTTACCAGAAAAAATAGAAACACAATTAGTGGGTTCTCCCTTTAATAAATTAACACGTACAATTTATAATATTTATCCTTTTTTACCTATTACACAATCTGTTCTGAATCAATTGACTTTTAGAAGTGTAGCCAATTCTGATATATCGAGTGGAGTATCTATTCCAGGATTAAGTTATAATACAACATTGTTAAGCCTAGCTAGTACGTTCGTAAAACGCCAGCTTTATCATCTTTATGAAATATTAGTACATCAATTTTATCAACCGGATACTGACATACTAGTCCGTCAAAAGAAATCGATTGTTTTTTGGGATATTTGGGGTGATTTTTTAACCCAAACGGCAGAAGAGTCAAGTATCAATATTACTGAATTAACTTCTTTAAAAGAAGAACAAATGAAACTTTTAGAAAATGCTTCACAAAACATTTCCGATGAAGCTATAAAATTTTTTTCTTTAGAAAAAAATTTTTTTAGTGTAGGGCTTCTTACATCCCCGAAAAAATTAAAAACTTCTAATAGAAAAAGAGAAAAAATAAATAGTTTATTTTCTCCAAAAGAAAAAATTTATTCTAAAGTTTCCTCGGTAACACCTTTTAATTATTTATTAAAGAAAAAAGGAAAATTAAAATCTTCTGTTTTTACACGATCGCGCTCAGGAGACGATTCTAACGAATCTTCTTTTTCTCTTAACAGAAAACAAAACAAAAAAACTGGCGGTTTGCAGGCTTATACACCGGGGATTTTGCCTTCAAAAAAACCAAACAAAATTTTTATAGATAAAAATTTTCTAATGACTGGTAGTTTAGGAATGCCACTGAAACCTTTTTTAGGCGTGCCTGTTCATCCAAGTTCATCTAATGTAGATGGTGGATTACATCAATGGGGTTCTCAACAGTTTTTAAGTTATGCTATAAAATCAAAAGACACAGAATTATTTATTGATTTACATCCCCCTCGCGCATTATCAAGTGTCTTAAAAAATAAAGAATCTTCACAACTACTACGTGCTATATATCCAATGGGTTCTTTAGTTTGTCAAATTTTCGCTGGTATATTATATAAACAAATAGCGAAAAATATTTTAATTGTAGGAAATACGCAAAAAGCTGAAGGCTCTCGAATTTCTATGCGAAGCTCATCAGCAAAGAATAAGAAAAATGATGACTCGACGCTATTAAATGAAGGGAGTGCTTCCATGGAAAAAACTTTATTAGTACAAGCAATTGCTGGTGAAACCGAGTTAAAAATTATAACGGATAATGCTCATAGATATGCATTAATCTATAGAGGAGTAGCCGTTGGGATTAAATTATTACGTGATGTTTTTGATTCTCTATCATTACAGACTCCTTGCTTCTTCCTTATCGAAGATATTCACGCCATTGGGGAAAGAAGACCGTTCTTAATATCGGATGATACACCTGAAGATGGACAAAATGCTGAAATTCATGAAAAAAATCAAGTTTTATATCAATTAAGTAAACATGTCATTTCTCATTATAAAAAACCTTATAAAGGGGATTTTTCTCTTTCAATTCCTACTAATCATTTCTGTTTTGATTTCTTTAAAAAGAGAAATCCAAATAATTTAAGTATTGGTAAAGCTTCCATTGCACGACAAAATACGGTTTCTTCTAAAATCCGTCACACGGAAAATACGATTGGTGAACATAAAGCTGACGTCCGAAGCCCGTCAGGGCTTCGCACACCACGTCTTTTATCTTCACGTTTACTACGTCCTTCTACTGAATTACTATCTCCACCTGCGACATCTCCTTTTAGTGTTTTAACTTTAAAAGAAGAGAAAAAATTTAAAATTCATAAAAAAGTTTCTGATTTACCTTGGACTGGTCGAACTATGAATACTACACAAGGAGAAACAACTAGTTCTCAAGATTCACAAAAAACAGGTCCTGCTTATTCAATACGTGCCAAAGTTGCTTTACTTGCAGATATTGCTATTTCTTCACTTACTGTTAAATTAGACATGATTACCGATTTATTAGTTATTATTGATAGTGTAAAAGGCAATCGCGGTTTTGTTGTTTTTGCTACTACTCATATTCCTTTTGTATTAGATCCAGCTTTACGAAGACCGGGGCGTTTAGATGAAACGATTAGTTTTGCTTTCTCTTCTAAAAGTCATTCTTGGGAAGTTTCTCATTTTAGTATTCTTAACGTACCACGTTCTGTTTACACTCAATCAAACTATGCCAATAATCCGAGATTATATTCCCCTTATTTTGAATCTCAGAAAATGTTCTCGCCTTCTCCACGTTTTTCTTTAGAAAAACATGGATTATCGCCTCGAGACTGCGTTTTCCAAAACAAAAACGCGGAGTATAGTTTTAATTCTTATGCTTCTCTTGTCCGTAAAGGTGGTGCTTCTTTAGATTTTAGTCTTACATCTACAGGTATTAATTCTAATACTATATTAAATCGATTATTTCAAAAAGCTAAAGCTAGAAAATTTTTTTCTAAAGAAAAAAATTTTCTTGACGTGGAAATAAAATTTTTTCCAGAAAAAAATTTTATAAACCCGTCAGGGCTTCGCACAATTCAAACTTATCCGTTAATAACGAATTCTTCGCAGGCATATTTAAAAAGAACATCTTCTATTTTTCATATCTTTCCTGAAATTTTATTTAATAAAAACTCTATTCTAAATAATCGTTTTTCTCAGAAAAACGATAATTTTTCTCAAATGTCTCCTTCATCTGTTCAAAGCTTCTATCCTTTGACACAAAAATCTTTATCAAACAACATACGTTCGACAAATCCTTATAAATATCTTCAAACAACTAACATATTATCTCAAGTTGCTACAAAAGCTTCAGCTTATTTAAATTCTAGTCTTAAAGGGTATATTACAGATTCTTCATCTCGTGTTAAAGAAGAAAGTCATTTCGATTTATCTCTTAATAATTCGCTAACACAACTCCCTGATCTTTCTTTAGATAGTATCTTTTCTAATTCTTCGTTTTTAAGTATGTACGCTTCGCCACAATTTTTTAAAAATAATGTTTCCCTATTAATTTCTGGTAAAATAGGTGAATTTTTCTTATTTTCTAAAAAATCACAACTTGAAAGAAATGATCGTCTTCATGATAATATTTCTCTTTTAAAATCTACGTCTTCTAATAATGTTATAAGAACTTGGTCTAATAATCACGATAAAGCTGCGCACAATTCTTTTAGTATTACACGTCGTTCTTCTTTAATGCCTGTTATCACTGAATCAATCTCATCTTTAGTTTTATCTTTCATTCAAAAACGTTTTCTTTATAAAAGTAATTTAATGCTACCTAATTTATTTAACTTAAGTAATTATTCTTCTATCCTTGAACCTCCTTCTCCACCTATAAGTAGTATTTTGTTACCTGCTAAACGTTATGAAAATTTAAAAAGAAGTCTTTCTTATTACCAAAATCACGATCAAAATTTAGGGAGTGGGGTTATGGAAAAAATTAATCTACATCAACAACAAAGATTAGTTAAACGATTATATAATATCCCTGTTAAAGAGTCTTTTAAATCTGAAATTATTCAAAATCGTTTAACTAGTTTTTCAAATGCTTCGTTAACAATTGGTAGTATGAGACCGTCTCATTTACAGAAAATTTCAAGCTCTAATTGGTTTATACGTAATCGCGTTTTCACACGTCATAGTAATTATTTAACTAATCAGTGGTGGACGGGTCAACTTCCAGAACATAATGCTGAAACTACTTTTTTAAGTGATATTGATTGGCGTTATACTTTTGTTGAGAGTGAAGCTCGTGATATTTTGCTAGATTTCCCTGATACAGACCAACACTATAATCCGCGTAACCGTAGATGGGTTGGAAACTATCAAACCGTACGTAACTCGTTAGCTTTTAATTTTAATTCAATATCTTCTTTAACTTCTTCAGAAAATTCTTTTTATTCTGAAGTTTATTCTCATTTCATTTACGATTCTTTTCTTAAAGCTTTTAATCTTTATGAACATAATCGTGAAGTTTTTGACTATTATGCCTTCTATATTTGTAAACAGGGTCTTCATTGTCACTTACATGAATTTGAACGTTTAAAACTTATTCAACGTTTCTTACAATACGAAGAAAAATAAAAATTTTTTTCTTTTAAGAAAATTTTTTTATAAGAAAATTTAAAATATTTTAAAAAATATTTTTTTCTTTTAAGAAAATTTTCTTATAAGAAAATTTTCTTTTGCAGTTTTTTTTTTTACGGACGTAATTAATTTTCTTTGACGTTTAGACTTGGAAGTAAATTGCTTTTTCTTTTTTCTTCATAAATATGATTATTTTATAACGAAATACGCCATTATTAAAAACTTCCGTTTTTTCTATATTAAAGACTCCGCGTTTTTCAGAAACGCGGAGTCTTTAATTCTCTGTGTTTCTGGTTTATGGCATACTTGGATAATATATATTACGTTTTTCCTATTAAATTAGTTAAATAAATCCTTAGAGACAATTTTTTATATATTTAAAAATCGTCCTAATAAAAATAAAACCTAAAAAAAAAAAATTTATTTATCCTCCTGACCGCAGAGAGGTAATAGAGTGGAGTTTTTCTTTTCACAAGCAAAATTATCTAAACTAAAAAAAAAAAAACAAAACTATGTTATCTTAAAATTATATTGGTTTAGAATAAAACTTAATTTAGATATAGAAACTATATACCTATATTTATAAGTTAATATTTTTAGTTATAAAGTCAAAGAATTTTTCTAATTAGATTTTTTTACAATAATCCTAAGAAAATTTTTATATATAAAAATTTTCTTTCCTTATTAAAAGAAAATTTATTAAGATTCGTTTGAAAATTCATTTTAAATGTAATACGCAATAACCCTCGTAAAAAGGAACAACCCCCGACGGGCTAAGCGCGGTAGCTGTTTTTTTAAAGTTTTTTATTATTTCTCTGCTTTTAGAAACGCGCGCCCCTCATAAAATTCAGGGAATTAAAAAAAAAAATTTTAATTTAATTTTTTTATTTTTGTTGCTACAGAAATTTCCTTAGCGCAGATCGTTCATAAAAAAAATTTAAGCTTAATCGGAATTGGCCTCTGACGAAAACATTACGTTTTTATAATTTAAAGGCCTTAAAACTAAAAAATAAGAATTTTACTTAGCGTTTTCATGTAAAAATCGCGTATGACCTTTAGCATAAAATAAAAATTTTTTAAAAATACTATATACTATAAAGTAAATCAATTAAAAAAATATTTTCTCTTTTGAGTTATTAAATAGATTATTTTTATATTACTTCAAATTTATTAAGATAAACAGTTTTTTGTTCGGTTAAAGTGTTTGCTCTCAAATTTATTTGTTCGGGAAAAATCCCGTGTATAAATCCACGGGATTTTCTATTAATTTAATTGTTTTGGTTTTAAATCTTATTTAAATATTTTTAAATATTGATTTTATAGCGCTCTTTTTTCTATACTAGATCCTTAGAAATATTACATTAAATAATAATGTTTATATAAAGTCTATATAATTATATAGACTTTATATAGTTATATACAATAACTATATTATAGTTTATATAAGTACAAATGAATATGAGTTTAATAGGATTATTAATTAATGATTAGATGAAACTCTTAATCTGCGTGAAAATTTTTAAAAAACTCATAAAAATTTAAAAAATTTTATGTTATATGCTATTATATAAATATATTTTTAGAAATATTCAGGGAGGTTTTTATATTCCCTAAATAAACTAAAAATTTTTTATAAGCTTTTCAGATAAAAAAAACCCGGAATTTATTAATTGTAATAAGTTAAAAGTTTTTTTTTATGTGTACTAAACTTCTAGGTTTTTTCGGAAACACTAGCAAGAAAGCTAATTAAAATTAGCTTTATAGAAAAATGAATTCCATTAGGAGGTAGTACCAAGTGGAAACACTTTTTAACGGAACATTAACTGTAGGTGGTCGTGACCAAGAAACTACTGGTTTCGCATGGTGGGC
>SL_4KL_010_BRINEDRAFT_10000316_pt1 | contig 24384 bp, 21 predicted proteins | sample SodLak_010_BRINE_2_FD_10664 | JGI IMG/M metagenome (IMG submission 10664) | reverse complement strand
ATCGATGCAGTCCCGTGGTGTAGTGGCCAATCATAGCGGCCTTTGGAGCCGTTGACGGCGGTTCGAATCCGCCCGGGACTATCAACCTACTGACAATATTCCCTCTCGATGATTTCACTCTCAAAAGATATTCTTTTTCGATTGATCTACACTCTAGAACCCTTCAAATCCGCAGATAAACTCACGATGTTTTCCATTCTCGAATCTCTCCGTCAGTAACAACTTCTGCCCCAACGTTATCCAACGTAACGCCACCGTAAGCGATACAACTGTCTGTTCCCGAATAGATAGCTGCGCGTCCACAATCTTCGGCATGAACAGTCGTGAGCGTTGCGTCAACGTTTTCCCGGAACCGGAAGGCTTGGTCTATCGCTCTCTTCGCTGTGATATTGGTCATTTTCAGATCATCCATATCGTCAAAAACAAATGTGTTTGTAAACGAGCCCTCAATGCTGGCGTTTGAAATCGCAGTACCATTGCATCCGCTTGCATACAGACCTGACCCAGACGCTAGGTCACTATCGTCAGTCCTGACAGTAACGTTGCTGATCGCCAACTCCCGACGTCCGCTCTTTTTGTGACCCAGCGAAATCCCCCACGCATTTTCGATACATGAGATGCGATCGATCGTTAGATCCTCGAGCAGCGCGCCGGTATCAGCCCGAATCGCCGCGTATTCACAGCCGATAATATAGCTGTCTTCAATCGTGATCGTCTTGTTCCCGTCGCGGTGGAGGTGGACACCGTTCGAGGGGCCGTTTGCTGGATCGATTGTGAAGTCCTGAGCGCGCAGTTGCTAGTCGGTGTTCCGTCGTTGGCTGCAAGTGTATAGCTGTCTCCGTCCCACACGCCGTTGGCAGTTGTGCCCTCGGTCTGATTGTCGAACTGAATCGGCGCGTCGGAGTTGCCTTCCCCGCCGCGAGTTGCCCAGTAGCCGTCCACGACGACGTTTTTCGACGAGACGATATCGATGTGGTGGTAGTAGATTCTGTCACCATAGATATTCTCTAACCGGACGCTCTTCGCATGTGCAGGCATGATGCCGTTTGCCTCAGGTGCGTCGATCCGGATGTTGCAGACTCCCCAGTTCGACGAGCCGCCGTACTTCGGTTCGTCGTACCCACGGTTGGGAATGAGGGTGAAATTAACCACAGTAATATTTTATGAGGAATAAAATGGCAATAAATGTATAATTCTCAGAGTTACAATACATATTCGAGTGGCTGACACGATATCCCATCACATATCTGAAATAAATAAAAGTCAAATAAAAATCATATAATGGGTTGTGAAACGGACCAGGCGGTGAATATTTATACCGGGGTCACTACCGCATAGCTATGCCAGAAAATACCAATCATAACGTAAGTCGACGTCGGTACCTCTCATATGCAGGTGCTGCAGCGGCTGCGGTGACGCTCGCTGGTTGTACAGGCGAAGACGTTGAAGACCCTGGTGCCGGAAATGGAAACGGAAACGGCAATGGGACTGACGATACTGGAACTGGTGATGATGACGATACCCTTCGTATCTCCCAAACGCAGAACCCAACAACGCTTGATCCTCATGACCACCGTGAAACGACAACCGACAATGTGTTGCTTCAAGCATATGATCACCACATTTCCCGCGACCGTGATGGTGAGATGGGTGATGGAATTGCAACCGACTGGGAAGTTCTTGAAGAAGATCGCCACAAACTCACAATTCGTGAAGGCGTGATGTTCCACAACGGTGATGAACTTACCCCCGCAGACTGTGCATTCACCATCAACCGTGTCGCAGATGATGATGTTGGGAATTTGCAGAGTCCACAGCAAGACCAGATTGCAGGTGTAACTGGTGCAGAGGTCGACGACGATGATCATGCAATTATTGTCCACACAGAGGGAGCAAACCCGATGGTCTTCTCAAACCTTGCTTCATACGTACCAGTCGTCCAAGAGTCGTGGATTATGGACCGCCAACCTGAAGAAGTCGCAGAAGATATCAACGGAACAGGTCCATACCAATTAGAAGAGTTTGTTGACGGTGAATTCACTCGATTCAGCAGTTTCGCCGACCATTGGAATGGCGAGCCGCCGATTGGTGAGCTAATTATTGACGCAGCGAGCGAATCAAGTTCTCGTGTTAACAGCCTCCGTGCCGGTGAAATTGATGTGGCAACAGCAATTCCACCAAGCGATGCATCAGCGATCGAAGCAGACGAGGACACGTACGTTGGAGACGCACCTAGTACGCGTATTCTGATGCTCCCGATGCTGTACAATGAAGAGCCATTTGACAGCGTTGAATTCCGTCAAGCGATGAACTACGCAATTGATTTCGATGAAATTATTAATACTGTTCTCGCTGGCTTCGGTGATGCAACGGCGCAACCGACACTTGAAGGATACTTTGGACACAACCCGGATCTTGAACCGTATCCATACGATCCAGAGCGAGCCGAAGAACTTGTTGAAGAAAGCGGATACGCAGGTGCGGAGATCGAGTTGCACATCCCAGCAGGCCGATATCTCCGTAGTGACGAGATTGCTCAAGCCTGTGTCGGGTTTATTGACGATTTGAGTAACGTCTCTTGTGAAGCTGAAATTCGTGATTTCGGTGAACTCGCAGGTCAATTACTCGATGGGGATATCAGTTCAACGCCGCCGTTCTTCCTCATTGGGTGGGGTAACACAACATTCGACGCGCAACAAAACCTCCTTCCGTGGTTGACTGAGGGAACGTCACAGTACACATTTGTTGACGAGGAACTTGAAGACCTTATCAGCGCTGCACAGACCGAAGTTGACGAAGACGCCCGTGAACAACTACTTCAGGAAGCGAATGCTCGTGCGCATGAATTAGCAGTGTTTGTTTTCTTGAATCGAGAATATCTTATTTACGGCCTCAGCCAACGTGTCGAGTGGGAGCCACGGCAGGACGAATACTCGCTTGCATACGAGATGTCGTTCAGATAGGCGAATCGACTGTTAATTTTGAGTTATTTGCATAATGTCACAAGCTAGATTTCTTATCAGACGGAGTCTGCAAGGGCTACTAGTCGTTTGGGGAGTGATTACACTGGTATTTTTACTCCGGTTTATTACCCCTGGGAGTCCGGTTGATTTTGTTGCGCCACTGGATGCATCACCTGAGCTACGCGCCCAGATCGCGATCAATCTTGGACTTCACCAACCGATTTACGTACAGTATTTTGACTATTTATTCGGGCTTGTTCGCGGTGACATGGGCTTTTCCTACATTCGAGGGCGGCCAGCAAGCGGGATTATCCTCTCACGGCTCCCTGCAACCATTGAGCTTGCAGTCGCTGCGACTATTGTCGCGATCATCTTCTCAATTCCACTAGGCGTGTTGAGCGCAACACGGAGACACGAGCCAACAGACTATGCTGCAACCACGTTCTCGCTGGTTGGAATCAGCACGCCAAACTTTTGGCTTGGCATTATGCTGATCCTCATTGTCTCTGTTGGGTTGGGAATACTGCCGACAAGTCGGCGGCCGATCGGGCTGATACCTGCATTAGAGATGCTGATATTCCAGCTACAGATTAGCGGGATACGCACATGGATCGCACACATGATCCTTCCAGCAGTGACACTTGGCACGTACTTTACTGCAATGATCGTTCGCCTCACCCGGAGTGGGATGCTTGATGAGCTTGGACAGCCATATGTCAAGGCTGCTCGCGCAAAAGGGCTTCCGGAGACACTTGTCACATACAAACACGCACTACGGAATACGATGATTCCAATCATTACCGTGCTCGGGCTTCAGCTGGGTTCGCTTATTGGCGGTGCAGTAATTACTGAATTTGTGTTTAATTGGCCTGGGCTGGGGACGCTGGTGATTGATGCAATTGTGGTTCGTGATTGGCCGATTATTCAGGGCGCACTGATCGTCATCGGGATTGGGTTCGTTGTCATCAACATTGCGGTTGATGCACTCTACACAAAACTGAATCCACGGGTGAGCTACGAATGAACCGAGGAGGGTATCTATGATTTCAGATCGAGTGAAAAAGAGCCTCAAGCGTGAGCTAAATCATAGCTTGATGGCCAAGATTGGTATTGTACTTGTTCTTGCTATTATGTTGATGGCGATGTTTGCGCCGTTCTTTGCGATGCATAATCCAACACAACAGCAGCTCGATCGGGCGCACCAGCCGCCGCTTGGTGTGACACAGACGAGCGAAGAGTTCCGATTTGTTGATGGTGAACGGCAGATACAAGAAGTAACCATTCAAGGAACTGCTGAACACCCATTCGGTACTGATTCACTGGGCCGTGATCTGTTCTCGCGGGTGTTATTCGGTGCGAGAACATCGCTCATGGTTGGGCTGTTTGGGACGTTGTTTGCAGTTGGAACCGGTGTGAGCATTGGTCTCGTTGCCGGGTATTACGGCGGGCGCGTTGATGATTCGCTGATGCGGTTTGCAGACATTATGTTAGCGTTCCCTGCACTTGTGTTGGCAATTGCGCTTGTCGGNTTACTCGGACCGTTAACAGTCAGGATACCGGATCCATTCGTGGCAGCAGGATTGGTTGAGGGAATGCCAGCAACGTTCGTCTTCCCGATTACGTTAACCATCGTTGTTGGTGTGGTAAATTGGGTCTGGTTTGCGCGGATTGCTCGTGGGGAAGCGTTATCTATACGACAAGAGGAGTACGTGAAAGCTGCTCGAAGCGTTGGTGCGAGTGATTGGACGATCTTACGGCAGCATATTCTGCCGAACAGTCTAACACCGATCATCGTACTTGCGACGATCCAAGTTGCGGCGATTATTCTCTTAGAGAGTTCGCTGTCTTTCCTCGGCTTCTCTGGGACAACGCTCTCTTGGGGATTCGATATTGCACAGGGCAGAGACTATCTTGGAACGTCATGGTGGATTTCGAGCATTCCAGGACTAGCCATCATGTTCGCAGTGATTGGTATCAACCTACTTGGTGATTGGCTCCGTGATGCGCTTGATCCAGGTTTAAGCGGTGAGGGAGGCGTCTAACATGAGTGTACATACAAGTGAGAAACCACTCCTTCGTGTTGAAGGGCTCAAGACACGGTTCTTTACAGAAGAAGGGCAAGTAAATGCAGTCGATGGCATTGATCTCTCGATCAATGACAGCGAAGTGTTTGGTATTGTTGGTGAATCCGGATCCGGAAAAAGTGTGACCGCACTCTCGGTATTGGGGCTAATTGAGTCCCCCGGCCGAATCACGGATGGACATGTCTGGTACCGCAGCCCAGAGCTTGTTGAATCCATTGGTGCAGATGAACCATCGGCAGTTGATGGTGAGTATGTTGATCTACAAGCGCTCTCTCCTCGAGTCCGTCGCACACTGAGAGGGACACACTTCAGTATGATCTTCCAAGATCCAATGAGCAGTTTCAACCCAAGCCTCACCGTTGGAGAGCAGATTGCAGAGGCAGTTGAATCACAACAGCGCGCACGGGCAAACCCCCGATCGGTCGCTTCGCGCACCCAAGGATACGGACTGAGCTCATTTATTATGAGCACCGTAATGCCATCAAAGCGATACGTGAAAGAGGAGAGCCTGGATCGGGCGATCGAACTGTTGGAGATGGTTGGCATACCTGATCCGGTGCTTCGAGCCGAAGAGTATCCACACGAGTTTTCAGGCGGGATGCTCCAGCGTGCAATGATCGCACAAGCGCTTGCAGGGGAACCAAATGTGCTTATTGCAGACGAGCCGACAACGGCACTTGATGTGACAATTCAAGCGCAAGTGTTGGATCTTCTGTTGGAGTTGCAAGAGGAAACGGGAATGACAATCCTCCTCATCACGCACAATCTTGGTGTTGTTGCGCGAATGTGTGACCGACTTGGGGTGATGTATGCTGGAGAGATTGTTGAACGTGGGACACTACATGACGTGTTCAATGACCCCGTTCATCCGTACACGCAAGGATTGCTTGGCAGTATCCCTGATTTAGACGGCACGCGAGATCGGTTACAGCCAATTGCGGGCAATGTGCCAAGCCTCTTGGATCATGAAATGCCAGACCGGTGTTTCTTCGCCGATCGATGCCCGAAAGCAATGCAAGAGTGTCTTGAGAAACCACCTGAGTTTGGAATTGCGGAGTCATCGTCACACGCAACAAAATGCTACTTAGCACGGACGAGCTACGACGAAACAGACGCACTGACCGAGGATTATTTCAGTAGTGAAACTGCTGAGACACAACAGATTGAATCAGATGGAGGAACACAGTAATGGCGAGCGCTGATGAGCCGCTCGTTCGAGTGGACGGGCTACAAAAATACTTCTATGAGAATGACGGGCTCCTCGATCGCTTGCTTGGGCAAGAGCCAACGGCAGTCAAAGCAGTTGATGGAATAAGCTTTGATATTAAACGAGGCGAGACCCTTGGCCTCGTTGGTGAATCCGGGTGTGGGAAGTCCACCACTGGAGAAACGATGGTACGGCTCCAAGAACCGACAAACGGTATTGTTGAGTTCGAAGGGAAGAATATCTACGATCTTGATGGCGAGGGGCTTCAGCAGTTCCGAAGAGAGTGTCAAGTGGTCTTCCAAGACCCATTCTCAAGTCTCGATCCTCGGCTGACGATCGGCCAAAGCATCATGCAGCCGATGAATGTCCACAATATTGGGACAAAAAAAGAGCGACTGGAGCGAACAAAAGAGCTATTGGAGTATGTTGGGCTGTCTGCGGGGCAGGTCGATCGCTACCCACATGAGTTTTCAGGTGGTCAGCGCCAGCGAATCGGGATTGCAAGAGCGCTTGCCTTAGAGCCCGATTTCATTATGCTTGATGAGCCAACAAGTGCGCTGGATGTCTCTGTGCAGGCACAGGTGCTGAATCTGCTTGAAGACCTCCAAGACGAGTTTGATCTCACGTATCTACTTATTAGCCACGACCTCTCTGTAATCAAACACGTTTGCGATCGTGTTGCAGTGATGTATCTTGGTGAGATCGTCGAAATCGGCCCAGTTGATGAGATCTTCAAGGACCCACAGCATCCATACACTCGTGCACTGCTTGAAAGTGTCCCACGTGCGTCAACAGAGGAACAGGGCCGTGATCGAGACGTTATTACCGGAGATGTCCCATCCCCGCGAAACCCACCATCTGGGTGTTCATTCCGAACTCGCTGTCCGTCGATTATTCAGCCACCGGGATTACAGATGGAGCAGGACGCATATAGGGAGGTTACGGAGTACCGAACCCGGCTTGAAACAGGGCGAATAAGCATCAAGAGCCGTTGGGACCTTGTTGGCGATCCAGACAAAGAGGATACAGGAGCATTCATTGAATCACTGCGTGATGAACTGTTCACTCATACCTTCGCTGGGGAGAATGAGGAGATCATCGAAGAATCGCTTCGCTGTCTCGCTGAAGACGATACAGAGACTGCAACCGCACTTCTTACCGATCGATTCGCGTCAGTCTGCGAGCAGGTGAATCCAGTGCTACAGGATGCAGCACACCCATCTGCGTGCCACCTTGTTGAACAACCTGCTCACATCACCGATCAAGTACGGGAGTGGGAAGCGACCCGAGAGTAGGTGACACTGGATCAGATTACACCTCACAGCTAAGAGGATAGACGGATAGTTCAAATCGCGATGAGTGATACCGATCCACTTGCGACAATCGATCTAACCCGCCCCGGCCGGGTTCGAATAGGGGCCACACGAGGCGAATTTAATACTGAAATTGGACGTCCACGAGAGTATCCTGACAGCGTTGATCTAAGCGTGCAAACAGGAACCGATTCGCAGATTCTATTGACTATCGATGCAACGGCGGGCGATCATGCAACCGGCCACGCCGATATTGAACTCACGGAATCAGATGCAGAGGCGCTTATCAATACGATTTCGATGGCACTGGATACACTTGAAAAATAATGCTACTTTTTGAACAGCCGTTTAGCGATCCGTGTGAGTAGTTTCCATGTCAGTGCTTGCGCTGCCCGGCGGAGAAGCCAACCAAACATACCAGATACTCATATGGGTAATATCCTAAATCTATCGGCCAAAAAATAGGACGTACCTAGTCTGCGGTGTCAATACTGAGTTCCCACTCACCACCGCTTTCGACCAATATGTACCCGACACCACCGATATCCGCAGTGAGCGTTTCATCCTCAACATCATCCTCGATTTCAAACACGCGCGCACTAAGCTCACCCTCACGATTGAACAGATCAACAGTGTGGCCGGCACCACCGGTTGCAGTGAATGTGAAGGTAATGTCGGAATCATCAGAGAATTCAATCGGGCCAACAACATCTACAAGAATACTCTCAACAGTGACTGGCAACGACTCACCGGTGTTGTACACTGGGAGTTCTGTAACCGAAACCTCCCAGTCACCGTCAGCGTCAACAGACAGACCAAGCGTTTGTTCATCAAGTGAGTGGATTGTCCGGCCCTCAAACGGACCGACTGCACTGTAGCCAAGCGAAATACGGTCTTGATTCTCGTCGACAAACCAAACCGAAAACGTGTCATCCCCATCGTGATCATATTCGATAATTGTTGGCCCGGTAGTGTTGTGAGAGAACGTATCTGTGTACGCTGGTTCTCCGTCGCTGTCGTCACCACCAGCCGTTCCGGTGCCCGAAAACGTGTGTGTGACGACGTCGCCACCGTCGCTTTCGTATGAGTTACTTGAGTCCGCGTATGGCGTTCGTTCACCGTTTCCATCACCATCGCCCGTACAGCCCGCAACCGCTGTGAGTGCCCCACCCGAGAGGAGAAGATATGAGCGCCTATTCATACCAATGATGCACACGCAAAAAAGGTAAATCTGCCGTCGTTTGATAAATCAGTTCACTGTAATGACAGCTATAGGTTATCTGCGAGTCTTTCTGCGATTCGGTGGGCACCCTCTGCTGCTGCAAGGTCAGGGCGCTTTGCGGAGACAACCGAAATATCGCGTGAAAGCTCTTCTGAGAGGCGTTCTTCGAACACATCTGTAATGCCTGGGATACATGCCATTCCACCAGTGAGCGCGATCGGTTTTCCGAGCGCAAGCTGATATGGCTTCATGTGTGTGTTTGCAAGCTCTGAGAGGAAGTTATTTGCAATCTCATCAACAGCCTCATCCACATACTCATCGACAGGGTCCATGAGTCCACGGTTGACAGTAAACTCATGTGAGCCACCGCCCGGCTGCTGGATAATGTCGGTAAATGGTTCGAAATCAACGAAGGAGGCGTGTTCTTCTTTGTACTCTCGTGCGGTTGTACGGTCGATGTTGACTCGCCCCTGCGTCTCCTCTTCGACAGCATTTGCAATGCGTCGATCGACCTCGGTACCAGTTACCGCACCGGTTGAGAACGGCGCAAGCTGCTCACCGTGGCGGTATGCACATGCTTCGAGATTTGTTGATCCCATATTGATCGATACGAAGACCTCATCAATTGCTTCAAGCTCATCGCCCATTGCTGGAATCGACCCACAGAGGGACTCCGGGAAGCTTCTGATCGTTGCTTCACCAATTGGACTCCCTTCAATTACGTCGCTGAGGTTTTTCAATCCAGCTTCGTTGTCGATCGTTGGTATTGCATACACGACCACACTATCTTCCGGAATATTTTGAGCGGTGATCAGTTCATTGAAGAACTTTTTTGCAAGCTCTGCGCGGGCATCGTCCTCTGGAAGTCCCGATCGGAGCATAAATTCGACACTATCGGGATATTCTTGTGCAGCTTGCTCGCCGTACAGTACCCGCTCACTGCCGGTAATTGGATCTTCATACGTTGCGAGACACGTTAGTGTTCGTATTGTTTCGATCTCGCCGTTTCGCTCGATCTGGATAACTGTTCGAGTACTTCCAAGCTTCACACCGACTGGTGTTGGATCGTCACTACTGGTTGAGCTCCCGTCGAATGCATCGGATTCTGTTTCTGTGATAAGTATTCGTTGTTAGATTGTAGTATACGGCTCACGAAAGCGATGCCAACGTAGCAATATACAGGAGACTAAGACGGTGGTCGCCAATTTCAAACGATCGGGCGTGGACCGGCTCTGGTAATGAACCAACCTCGCCCGAGATTGTATGTTGAATTGCTGGTGTGATCCACCCGAGTTGCTTGTAATATCGAAGTGCAGTACGCGCTTCAGCGTGCCCTCCGACGAGTGTGAGAAATTCGACCCAATCATAAAGAAGCCGGCGTCCAAGGTCAGTGTCGGGTATCGTCCGGAGGTATGGTCGTTCCAGACCGTCTGCAGCCTTCTTTGTACGGAGGGCCAGCAGCTCTTTGAACTGCTGTGCCCGGACAGATTCCTCTGCAGTAAGGCTCTTTTTTACCGTTGCTGTCGAGCGAACCTCTGGCTCTGCGATTCCTGCCAGCGATCGCAGTTCAGTTGGATCATACTCTCGTGGGTTTACTCCCATACTACTCATCACACCATGTCTCACAGTTGCTGGACCGCTTTCGTCCCGCTACCGTGATATAACTCATGCACAGACTATCAGTATTGTGGTGATTTCCATCCGCTACAAACAATCTACGGTGACAGTTCGAAATGAATCCGCTCATGTTCACTGCCCTGTGTTTGTCGCTTTGTTACGGTAATAGTCCCAATATCTGCTGTATTTTCGACATGTGTGCCAGCGCATGCAGTCCGATCGAACGGTATCTCGGACTTGGAGCCCCCTGAAATCTCGACAATTCGAAGTTCGGTGATAGACGCCGGGAGAAGATTAATTCGGGTTCGGTCTGGATCCAACGCTTGTTCTGCAGCCTCTCGATCCATTTCATACCAGGTCACGTCACGTTCGTCCACAACAAGCGCGTTCAATCCAGCCTCAATATCCGCAAGATCCGTCTCAGTGAATCGGTCGTGCGCACAATCAAGATGTGCATGGTCATCATAGAGTTGATTGCCTGTTGTTTCTGCGTCATATGTCTCTAACAAATAGGCAGAGAGGAGATGCTGGGCAGTGTGATAGCGCATGTGCGCAAAACGGCGGTCCCAATTGAGCTCACCTGAAACGTTCGTTCCAGGTTCGGGGAGCGGGTCAGGGCCTTCTAACGTATGATATATCTCATCGTTCTTTTCCACTGCAGTCACGTCCCATGTAGCTTCGGCACTTGTTATGACACCAGTATCGTGTGGTTGTCCCCCACCGGTTGGGTAGAACTGCGTTCGATCGAGGACCACACGATCGTCGAGCGTTCGCTCAACGGTTCCGGTAAATATTCCAACAGAGCTGTCAATAAAATAGAGCGGTTCAGTCATGGATATCATGTGTTTGGTAACGCAGGATGGTCTCTCTTGTGGTTATATCTGTGAACGGCTGATCACCGATTGTTTGGGGTGTCGTAACGCATAAGGCATGAAGAACCGTTAATTCATGTAATGAGATACATAAAAAGCCCCACTGGGAGGTGCATGCGTGGGCGTTGAAATAAAAGAATCCGCCATCAGTGATGAAGAGTTTGCTGACATGGAGCAGTTTGTTTACGATTATCTCTCCGCAAGCGTGGAGAATGAAGATGGTGGCGGACGAATGCGGTGGTACCCGTGGCATAGTGCGGAGTACAGATTTAATCACATAAAAAACGTGACTGCACTTGCTACAAAAATCGCTGAAAGAGAAGGAGCAGATGCTGACGTGGTTCGTGCAGCGGCAATCTTTCACGACATTTCAAAACTCGAAGCAGATCAGGAAGCGCATGCTGACGAAGGCGCACGAGTCGCACGAGAGTACCTCAAGACACATGCCAACGTCCCACAGTCATTTATTGAACAGGTTTGTCAATCGATTATCGATCACTCTTATCAAGGCCCGCTTGATGATGTGTCATTGGAAAGCCAGTGTCTAATTGAAGCGGACGTACTGGACAAAATCGGTGCAAACGGAACTGCACTCATGTTACTGCGAATGGGATATGAAGCCCGGACACACATGGATGCCGCGGCAATGGTCGATCGCGTTCTTGAACGCGGACAAGATCACGCCGATCGCGTTGAATCCGACACTGCAGAGAGCATCGCGTTTCAACGTCTCAAACGAGTCAAATGGTTCCGCGAGTGGCTTGAAGAGGAAGTTGTTGGGATGGATGTCGATCGGATCGTTGACTAATCAGTGACTTGCAGAGCGCTCCCGAATTTTATAGTGTATCAAGGATTGCAAGCACACGCTCTTCAGCCTCGCGACCAGGATCATACTCGCTTCCGTTTCGATCGCTCTCTCTGTGCTCAGCTACCGTATCAGCCATTGCTTCCGAGAGCGATGTTGACTCCCAGCCAAGAGCAGCGAGTTTACTTGTTGAGAGGATATGTGGGTACTCCCGATACAGAATGAAATCTGTTGGTGCAAGTCCACCCGCTGCAAGCTCTCGCTCACCCGCGGCAACGACTTCGATCTCGGTTTTAAGTGCATCTGCGATGAGGTCGACCATCTCTTCGATCGTCACCAGCTCTTGATCGCCAACGTTGTAGGCCTCTCCTGGCTCACCCTCTTCTGCAACGATTCGAAGAGCGCTTGCAACGTCGCCTGCATAGCCGCGATGCCAGATGTTCTGCCCGTCACCGGGGACGATGATCCGATCGTAGTTCGCAACCCGATCGATCCAGTAATCTAACCGCTCAGTGTAGTCGTATGGGCCGTAGACGATGCATGGTCGAACAGCCATTGCATTCACACCGCTTTTTGCTGCCTCGAAGATGATCCGGTCGCCCTCGGCTTTTCGGTTTCCATAGGTCTCCCCTGAGTCATCAATTGCTTGCTCATCCGAACATGGACGTAGTGGGGTCCGGTTCTCTCGTTTCGGGATGATTTCTGCACCGTATGCCGCACCGGAGGAGATGTACACGTACCCATCAACCGCATCAAACACGTCTACTGCAGCCGCAACATCTTCTGGCTGGTAGGCAACACAGTCAATGACAACGTCGGGGGTGACTGATTCTGCTGCAGACGCAAGCGCCGATCGGTCCGTGCGGTCACCTGCGATATGTGTCACCCGATCGTCGTCCGCAAATGGATTGTCGTGGTTTCCACGATTGAAAATAGTCACGTCATACTCGTGGTCGAGCAGATCAGAAACAGTGTGGCGGCCGATAAATCGAGTCCCACCGATAACGAGTGCGGTCTTTCCCATGTGCGTATGATGTAGAGCACAGTCAAAAACGTGCAAGAACCGGACGACGCTTCCGGAAGCCAACAGACGAACGTCAACCGACACTTTCCTTGCCGTCGATGCCCTACAGAGCGGTATGATTGAGTTTCACGTCGCTTTTATTGCCCTTCTTCTTGGAACACAGGCGTTTTTTACTGCCTTAGCGATCAAAAACGTCAGCTATGCCGATCGTACCGTCACCGAAAAGACTGCATGGTTGAAAGAAACGCTTGATATCGAAGATCACAATGAGCTGCTCAACTACCATCGAATCACAACCGCAGCCTCGCAGTTGCAGACGTGGATTGGGCTTGGTGTTCTCTTCGTTGTCCTCTATAGCGGTTTGTTCACAGAAATTGTAACACTGCTTGCTGCAACTGGAATCGACCCTGTCCTGCAAGGTATTCTTTTCTTTGTTGGTCTTATCATTGCGGCACAGCTGTTTTCGCTTCCATTCGCAGTACTGCGAACGTTTGGGATCGAAGAGATATTTGGATTCAACAATCAGACTCCAACGCTATTTATACGAGACAAACTAGTTGGCACGGCTGTTTCGATCGTCTTTGTCGGACTCATCGCAGGGGCAATCCTGTGGTTTATTCAGGCGTTCCCAACATGGTGGTGGGTTGCTGGCTGGGCGCTCGTCATCGGATTTAGCCTCACAATGCAGATCATCTATCCGCGTGTGATCGCTCCGCTATTCAATGAGTTTACGCCAGTTGAGGATGGCGAACTCAAAGCTGGCGTTGAAGATGTATTTGATCGGGCAGGCTTCTCCTGTGAACAGATCTACACGATGGATGCAAGTCGCCGATCGTCGCACCTCAATGCATACTTTACTGGATTTGGTGAGACCAAACGCGTTGTCCTGTTTGACACATTGGTCGATCGGATGACACTCCCGGCGGTCCAGAGTGTCCTTGCACATGAACTGGCCCATTGGAAGAAATCCCACATCTGGAAACAGATCGCAAGCAGTGCGATACAGATGGCGATCGTCTTTGCGCTCCTTGGAGTGCTTGTCAGCTACGAACCGCTCTATGCACTCTTTGGGGTTCCAGAAACCGCAACGTATGCAGGGTTGCTTCTCGCAGTACTCATTGTAGGACCGATTATGGAACTTACATCCCCGATCACAAACAAACTCTCGCTGAAACACGAGCGAGAGGCGGATGCGTTTGCGGTTTCGGTGATGGATGACGGCCAACCAATGATTGACGCGCTCTCTGCACTCGCACGCGAGAATCTTGCCAATCCGTTTCCACACCCAACCTACGCAGCGTTTCATTACAGCCACCCTCCGATTCCGGAGCGTATTCGGCTCATTGAAGAACGGATGGAGCGTGAGCACCGAGCCGACGAACACGACACAACCGGTGTGGCTCCGGGTGATGACTAGTCGCGATGGCAGCGCCCGGTAGCTACGTACTTATTCTCACCATTGCTGAGCCAACCGCAATTGAGGTCGGTGCACTCGGGACGATCGAGTTCGATGCTGGCGGCTACGCATATGCTGGGAGTGCATTCGGCTCTGGTGGATTACGTCGGGTTGAGCGGCATCGATCGCTTGCAGTCGGCGATCGGACGGTTCAACACTGGCACATTGATTATCTGCTCACACACGAACAGACAACGCTCTATGAGACTGTCCAGTACCCACATCGGGATCTCGAATGCGTCCTCTCAGAGAGACTTCCCGGACATCGGGTTGCACAGTTTGGTGCCTCTGACTGTCACTGTGACAGTCATTTAGTCTGGAATGAAGATGTTCAATCGTTATCTAGTGGCGCGATCGAACTAATTGAGAAGTAATGTTGGGCTGCGTTTAATCGTCGCCTGAGACGGCTTCCGCACCAATCGTGCTATCAGCTGCAGCGTCTGCTGATTCTGGAAGCTCTTTACGAACATCCGCACCACGACCGTCTTCAATTACTTCTGCATATGCATCTGGGAAGACACGAACGAATTTTTCACGCGCGGTTGCCCACTCTTCAAGCAGCGCTGTTGCCTTTTCGCTACCAGTGTAGGTGGCGTGATTCTCAAGCAGTCGTGTCAGCATCTGTTCGTCGCTTTCTGTGAGTTCGTTCGAAAGCGAGACCATCTCCATATTGACCTTTGTCTCGAATGTTCCGTCTGGATCGTAGACGTATGCAACACCACCGGACATTCCAGCACCAAAGTTCCGTCCAGTCTCCCCAAGCACAGCAACGGCACCGCCGGTCATGTACTCACAGCCATGGTCACCAACACCTTCGACAACGGCTTTTACACCGGAGTTTCTGACTGCGAACCGCTCACCTGCAACGCCGTTAATATACGCTTCTCCCTCTGTGGCACCGTACAGTGCAACGTTTCCAATAAGGATATTCTCATCTGCGTTGTAGGCTGCAGTCTCCGGTGTCCGAATAACGAGTTTGCCGCCGGAGAGGCCTTTTCCGACGTAGTCGTTGGCTGCTCCTGTGAGGTTCATCGTCACCCCATTTGCGAGGAATGCACCGAAGCTCTGCCCCGCAATCCCATCGAAATCGATCGAGATCGTATCATCTGCGAGACCCTCACCACCGTATGCTTTTGAGATCCTGTTTGAGAGCGTGGCACCGACAGCCCGGTCAACATTTGANATCTCGCGGGCAAGTGATACAGGCGTACCGTCTTCGATTGCGGGAGCCGCTTCGGTTAAGAGATCCCAATCAAGTTGCGTCTCCATGTCTGCATGGTGTTGCTCGCGCGTTTTGATCCGTTGTTCACCTGCAGTTGGCGCAATCACGGTTGAGAGGTCAAGGTGCTTTGCTTTCTCGTGATCGGTGATCCGTTGTTCAAGTATCTCTGGACGGCCGATCATCTCATCAAGCGTTTTGAAGCCAAGCTCCGCCATAATCTCACGGAGTTCCTCAGCCATGAACGCCATGTAGTTGATGACGTGGTCAGGCTGCCCTGGGAAGCGGTTTCTCAGATTTTCGTCCTGTGTTGCGACACCGACCGGGCAGGTATTTGCGTGGCACTGCCGGGCCATCACACAGCCAGATGTCACGAGTGCAGAGGTCCCGAAGCCGTACTCTTCGGCACCAAGCAATGCAGCAACTGCGATATCGCGGCCGGTTTTCATGCCACCATCTGCGGAGACACGAATCCGATCACGAAGCCCGGTTGCACAGAGCATCTGATTTGCCTCTGCGAGGCCAAGTTCCCACGGAAGCCCTGCATTTTTAATTGATGTTTTTGGGGATGCTCCAGTGCCACCGTCATGGCCGGAAATGTGAACCACATCTGCGTTTGCTTTTGCGACACCTGCTGCGATCGTCCCGATTCCTGCTTCCGAGACGAGTTTGACGTTGATATCTGCGTCCGGGTTTGCGGCTTTGAGATCGTGAATAAGCTGTTTGAGATCCTCAATCGAGTAGATGTCGTGCAGTGGCGGTGGTGAAATAAGCCCAACACCAGGTGTTGCATAGCGGACGTGTGCGATCATCTCATTTACTTTTCGACCTGGAAGATGACCTCCTTCGCCTGGTTTCGATCCCTGTGCCATCTTGATCTGCAGTTCGTCAGCAGAGGTAAGATAGTGGGAGGTGACACCAAACCGGCCGGATGCAACCTGTTTTACGTTGCACTCTTTCTCAGTGCCAAATCGCTCCGGTGGCTCTCCACCCTCTCCAGTGTTGGATTTGCCACCGATACGGTTCATTGCGATCGAGTTGTTCTCATGCGCCTCCGGTGAGAGGCTCCCCAGACTCATCGCCGCGGTTGTAAAGCGTGTGACGATCTCTTCGACCGGCTCAACTTCTTCGATCGGCACTGGCTGACGGTCAGACGTAAATTCGAGAAGACCGCGGAGCGTCTGCAAGTTCTCGTTTTGGTCGTTGATCATCTCCGCGAACTCGTTGTATCGCTCGTAGTCACCCGACCGAACCGCTTGTTGAAGCGTCCCGACAGTCTTTGGGTTCCACTGGTGGTAGATCCCAGTTGACCGGTGTTCGTACTCGCCTTGCGTCTCCAACTCTGGGTCAGCACCAAATCCAACTGCATGGCGGGTTCGAAGGTCTCCCTCGATCTGTTCAAGGCCGATACCTTCAGTTCTAATTTCGGTGCCTTCGAAGTACTCTGCAACGAGTCCTGAATCCAGGCCGACTGCCTCGAAGATTTGTGCGCCTTGATAGGATTCAACCGTTGAGATACCCATCTTGGCCATGATCTTCAACAACCCGTGTTCGAGCGCGTGAATATACTGCTTGATTGCGTGGCTCTCATCCGCACCGTCTGGGCCGGCAACAAGGTCTGAAATTGTTTGATACGCAAGGTACGGATTCACCGCGCCGGCACCGTATCCAATCAGTGTTGCAAGGTGGTGTACCTCCCGTGGATCGCCGGATTCGACGACAAGTCCAACCTCGGTTCGGAGTCCATGACGGACAAGGTCATGGTGGACACCACCGGTTGCAAGCAGGCTTGGAATTGGAATTGAATCGGTGTCTGTCATCCGATCGGAGAGCACAATAATATCTGCACCATCTGCAATTGCCTCTCTGGCATCGGTTCGAAGGGTTTCGATCGCAGTTTCGAGATCCGTTTCTGGATCGTACGTCATCTCCAATACTGCGGTCGTAAATCCATCTGCCTCCGGTGTGAGCCCTTTGATTGTTGCAGTCTGTTCATCAGTCAGCACCGGTGAGTCTAACACGAGTTGGTGTGCATGATCCGCGTTTCATCCAACAGATTTTGTTGTGCACCAAGCCTTGACTGAAGGCTTGTCACCAACTCTTCGCGGATGTAATCAATCGGCGGATTCGAAACCTGTGCGAACAGCTGCTTGAAGTAGGTGAATAGCGGGCGGTTGAACTCCGAAAGAACAGACAGCGGTGTATCATCACCCATTGAGCCAACGGGGTCTTTTCCTTGGTTCGCCATCGGCTCAAGAAGATGATTGAGTTGGTCAGTTGTGTAGCCAAACGCTGCCTGATGGGCTCGAAGCGAACTCACATCTGCCTGTGGAATATAGCTCTCCCCTGCGATCGACCCCAAATCAACCTGCTGGTCAGCAACCCACTCACCGTATTTATCATCTAATAGCCCGTCGAACACTTCCGCATCCGGGATGACTCGGCCTGCATCAGGGTCCGCCATGAAGATCTGTCCTGGCTGTAGCCGGCCGCGTTCTTTGATTTCGCTTGGGTCAGTCTCGAGTGCGCCTGCTTCGCTGGCAACAATGAGCCGCCCATTTGTCGTGACATCGTATCGACATGGGCGAAGTCCGTTCCGATCGAGCACCGCTGCAACCTTGTCACCATCAGTGGCTGCAACGAGCGCTGGACCATCCCATGGTTCGACAAGGCTTGCGTGGTAATCATACCAGTCGCGTCGATCGTCATCCATGAGGTGGTCATTCTCGTACGCCTCTGGAATGAGCATCCGAAGAACGTGTGGAAGCTCACGACCGGTGTTCAACAGGAGTTCAACGACGTTATCAACGCTTGCAGTGTCAGATTGGTCCGCGACAGTAATCGGCTTAAGCGTCTCAATCTCCTCACCAAATGCATCATGCTGGAGGGCAGACTCACGAGCCCGCATCCAGTTTACGTTGCCACGAATAGTGTTAATCTCGCCGTTGTGGATGACGTTTCGGTATGGATGTGCGAGGTGCCACGCGCCGAGCGTGTTCGTCGAAAATCGTGCGTGAACAAGCACGAGCTGGCTTTCCATCCGCTCATCTTGTAGGTCAAGATAATACTCACGGAGCTGCTCGCCTTTGAGGAGTCCCTTGTAAACGAGGGTTTTGCGGCTGAGAGAGCAGATGTAGAATCGGCCTGCCCCGTCAATTGTCTCTGCCTCCGTTTCGACTGCCCGCCGCGCGATATAAAGCGCTCTGTCAAATGCGTCTGGTTCAAGGCTGTCATCTTGTGGCGTGACAAACGGCTGAACAGTGACCGGCTCAGAATCAAGTGCTGTTTTTCCGAGGTCGCTGTTATTTGTTGGGACGTCACGCCAGTAGAATACATCCAATCCATATTCGTTGAGCGTGGACTCAAATACGTCTCGGAGCTCAGACTGAACTGCCTCATCGTGTGGCATAAAAACGGACCCAACAGCATACTGCGCTGGAAGGTCACCAACGTCACTCGCAAAGAAGGAATCCGGACGCTGGATCATAATTCCGGCACCGTCGCCAGTATTCTCTTCAGCACCGGTTGTCCCTCGATGTTCGAGGTTCTCTAAGAGATCAATTGCATCAGAAACAACAGCATGAGATGCGCTGTTTTCAAGATCAATTACCGCTCCGACACCGCAGTTGGACCGATCGTCGGTCGGGTCAGCAAGACCGAGGGGCCCATCGTGTACGCTCTCACGTACGTGGGTGTCACTGTGTGGCTTGGTCATGTGTTTCTACTTCTCGTAGCCAAATAAATCACTGACCCTGAAGGGATAAGGGTTCATTAGCCACATATAAGGACATAGTAGGTAATTGATATTCATAGGTTTGTAACGAATTGTCGTGGTTTCTCACTAATGATTACTGTAGAAGCCGATCGGAAATAGAACGTGATACTCAGTAGTTCTTTGCGAAGTACGCTGTCTGTGTTGCCTGTTCGCCGCAGATTGAACAGACTGCATCGTCATCGAGCGCTTCGTCATCGTCGAACGGACACATCACAATCTCAGCGGAGAGTGGCTCTTTGATCACATCTTCACAGGATTCGTCGCCACACCATGGTGTTTTAACATAGCCGCCGTGTTGGCCGATCGTTCCGAGTATCTCCTCGCGAGAATCTGCCTCACGAACGTTCTCTGCAAGATTCTCTTCGGCGGTTGCATAGAGTTTTGCGTACACTTCATCGAAGTGGTCAATAACAGCCTCTGCAATGCCGTCTCGATCCTCTTTTGTGGATTCACCATCCGGACGATGGACAACCGTAATCTCTTCATCAGCAACCTCATACGGCCCAATCTCGAATCGAACCGGGACACCTTTCAGTTCCCACTCGTTGAATTTGAAGCCAGGGTTGTGCTGTTCGCGTGCATCAAGCTCGACACGAATCCCTGCATCTTCAAGTTCTTTTTTAACGCCTTCGGCGTAGGAGAGCACTTCTTCTTGGGTATCCTCTTGCCAGATTGGAACAATGACAACCTGCTCAGGGGCGATCGTTGGCGGTAGGACGAGTCCCTGATCATCCGAGTGGGTCATAATGAGTGCACCGAGCGATCGCCACGAGAGCCCCCATGAGGTCGTGTGCGCTGCCTGGATCTCATCATCTTCATCGGAGTAGGTGATGTCGAACGCTTCTGCAAAGGAGGTTCCAAGGTGATGGCTTGTTCCAGCTTGCACTGACTTTCCATCCGGCATCAACGCTTCAACAGTTGTGGTTGTGTGTGCGCCTGGGAACTTGTCGTGATCCGGTTTCTGTCCACGGAGAACCGGTATCGCAAGCAGATCCTCGTACATCGACTGATACTGATCAAGTCGCGTGATCGTCTCCTCCCATGCATCGTCATGCGTTTCGTGGGCTGTATGGCCCTCCTGCCAGAGGAACTCTTTTGTCCGGAAGAACGGTTTTGTGTCCGTTGCTTCCCATCTGACGACAGAGGCCCATTGGTTGACACGGAGCGGGAGATCTCGATGGCTGCGAACCCACTGTGCCATATACGGCGCAATGATGGATTCGCTTGTTGGACGGACTGCAAGCCGTTCTTCAAGTTCGTCATGGCCGCCGTGAGTTACCCATGCAACCTCCGGATCGAAGCCCTCAACAATATCTTTCTCTCGTTCAAGATAGCTCTCCGGAATAAATAACGGGAAGTACGCGTTCTGGACACCGGTTTTTTTGAATTTGGCATCGAGGTTCTGTTGGATCGATTCCCACAGGGCATAGCCGCGCGGACGGGTGATAATGAACCCGCTCATCCCCTCTGGGGCGTAGTTCGCTAAGCCAGCCTTTTGCACGACTTCAGCGTACCACTCACCAGTGTTGTGTTCTTTGGACTCGGTGATTCCGAGCTCCTGGTTTTTACTCATTACTCGTTGATTTCGGAGCGTAGGCTTAAAACGTGCGAAGCAGTGGTACTCCGTGTCAATCGTTCGCTCAATCAGATGGCTCCTGAAAAGTCTACGTCTACATCGAGGGTGTATTCTTTCAGCTCATCACCGTCCGTATCAAAAACGAACCACCCACGAAACGGCGTGTCGTTGAGAAGGTAGGGGAACCAGTACCGATCGTCCGCCCACATGCGATCGTACGGAAGCGAATCCGTGTCGAACCAGTGTGGGATTGCCTCATCTGTCTGTGCAGGCGTCCCGGAAAGGCCAGTTGCACGAAAGACGTGAATAAAAAATGCAGCCTCATCCCCGTGGATAAACGTAAACTCACCCGCTTTTTCGACGCCGGTTGGTGTCGCGGCGATCTCTTCTTGTGTTTCTCTGATTACGCATTCCGTTGGTGATTCCCCCGGCTCAACCTTCCCGCCTGGCCCGATTATTTTGCCTTCACCAATGCCCCGCTGCTTCTCGATAAGGAGTGCTCGATCGTCAACGATCGGATGACAGACAGTTGCTTCCGGAAGCGCTTCAGTTTCCATTCGTGTTGGAGTGGTTCGTAACCGTGAGCAAAAAAGGCGCTATTCGATCGAGAACGGACTCTTCTGTTCTCGCCAACTCCAGCCCGGAAGCCGCGTTTGAAAACCCGCTGCAAGCGCAGCATCGAGGTCGTCTACACCTGCATTCTCCGTCTCATCACCGTGCACATGGATATCCGCAAAGTGAAATGTGGCTTGAGCGAGCAACGCAAGCGGTTGCTCGCCTGCAACTGTCGCCGCAAGCTCTCTACCAAGAATCTCATCAACGATGAATCCGGGATAATCTCCCGCAACGTCAAGCTCTCGGAGTATCCGACAGTATGCAGCCACATTGACTGCGATGTCTCCGCGCGCGAAGAGATCAATCACCGCAGCGTGATACTGCTCGATCGTAATATGGTCAACATTCGTCTCAAAAAGGACGCCAAGCCGATCGCGCGTCTCATTGATGATGGCCACAATCTGCTCATCACGGCGGAGTATCCAGTCACGCTCCGCCCGAACAACCGATGGAGTGATGTTCATATGACCGAAACGTCGTCAAAACCCTTCGGTTTTGCGAAGGCTTTTATAACAAAGAGGCGATACTGCCGACTAAGCGGGTTTTCGCTGACTGTTCCCGCATTCGTACACCTATCAGACAGTATTTACAGTATGTACCCGGTCGGTATGAGACGTTTCAGTAGAGAATTGAAACGGAGGCTCCGCCTCCGCTCCCAATCTCAGGTTGCTGAGTCGTATCCTGCCGTCACGGACTTCTCCGAGATATGAGTTCCGTAGATAAACAACTCGACGAACTGAAAACAGACGTTGAACAGCAGATTCCAAACGATATCACCGTTACAGATGTCAAATATGAAGGACCGGAGCTGGTTCTGTATACCCCAGATCCGAAGCGCTTTGCTGGTGATGGCGAGCTTGTCCGAAAGCTTGCGAGCAAGTTCAGAAAACGGATTACCATCAGACCAGACCCAACTGCCCTCACAGACACGACCACGGCAGAAGAGAGGATTCTTAGTGTCATTCCTGAAGAAGCAGGGGTTACTGATTTAGATTTTCATCACGACACCGGTGAAGTGGTCATTGAGGCTGGAAAACCAGGGATGGTGATCGGTCGTCATGGGGCGACACTCCGTGAAATTACCAAAGAAGTTGGATGGACACCCGAAGTTGTTCGGACACCACCGATCGAATCCTCGACAGTCTCAAACGTCCGAAACTTCCTCAAACAGGAGCGAGACGATCGCCGGGATATTCTCGAACGAGTTGGACGACAGATCCATCGTGAACAGCTTGGCCGAGAGGAGTGGGTCCGAATCTCCACGCTTGGGTGTTGCCGTGAAGTCGGACGCGCAAGTTTTGTTCTCTCAACCGCAGACACTCGAATCCTGATTGACTGTGGTGACAAGCCAGGCGCAGAGGGCGAGGTTCCGTATCTCCAAGTGCCGGAAGCACTTGGCTCAGGTGCAAACTCGATCGACGCAGTTGTGTTGACACACGCCCACCTTGATCACTCCGCACTTATTCCACTCTTATTCAAGTACGGATACGATGGGCCAATCTACTGTACGGAACCAACCCGTGATCTCATGGGGCTTCTCACACTGGATTATCTTGATGTTGCAGCCAAAGAAGGTCGAGCACCACCATATGAGTCCGAGATGGTACGGGAGGCGATCAAACACACAATTCCGATCGAATACGGCGACGTAACTGATATTGCACCAGATATTAAGCTCACCTTCCATAACGCGGGCCACATTCTCGGCTCGGCAGTATCACACTTCCATATTGGAGATGGGATGTACAACGTCGCATTCTCCGGTGACATTCACTACAAAGATACGCGGCTTTTCAACGGTGCAGTCAACGACTTCCCACGTGTTGAGACATTAGTTATGGAATCTACCTACGGTGGACGGAATGATTATCAGACTGATCAAGCGGATTCAGAAGCGAACCTCGTTGAGATTATCAACGAAACGTATGAGAAGGGTGGGAAAATTGTCATCCCTGCGTTTGCAGTCGGTCGGTCTCAAGAGATCATGCTTGTGCTCGAGGAGGCGATGCGATCGGGCAAGATTCCATCCATGCCAGTTCACCTTGATGGGATGATCTGGGAGGCGACAGCAATTCATACGACCTACCCAGAGTATCTCCGCGATGATCTCCGAGATCGGATCTTCCACGAGGACAAAAATCCATTCCTCGCCGACGAATTCAACCACATTGATGCCGGTGAAGAGGAGCGACAGGATGTTGCTGATGGTGATCAGTGTATTATCCTTTCGACGTCCGGGATGGTGACTGGCGGCCCAATTATGTCGTGGCTGAGACATATTGGCCCGGACCCAGATTCACGGCTTGTGTTTGTAGGGTATCAGGCACAAGGGACGCTCGGTCGACGCATTCAAACTGGGTGGGATGAGATTCCGGTTCCAAATCCAAACGACGCCGGTCGAACAAGTACGCTCTCGCTCAATATGGATGTTTCAACCGTTGATGGGTTCTCTGGACACGCTGACAGAGAAGGGTTAATGAACTTTGTTGGGACCATGAACCCACGGCCGGAAAAAGTGTTGTGTGTTCACGGTGACGAACGATCGGTGCAAGACCTTTCGTCTGCATTGTACCATGAATACAATATGCGAACGTTCGCACCAAAGAATCTCGAAACGTTTAGATTTAAATAAGAAT
>SL_4KL_010_BRINEDRAFT_10000315_pt1 | contig 24409 bp, 31 predicted proteins | sample SodLak_010_BRINE_2_FD_10664 | JGI IMG/M metagenome (IMG submission 10664) | reverse complement strand
AATTCCAATTCCTTCCGCCTGATCAATTTGTGTATCGATTTCTTCTTGTGTAAGTTCGTCAATAACTTGTTTTCCTGCGTGAACACCTTCGAGTTCCCATCCGTACAATCCGATCCGGATCCAAGCTGGTGTTTCTCCGGTCGGATCAGGGACTCGGTAAGAGACTACATCTTCGTGCTTTTCAAGGAGTGAGTATGTTGGGATACGACTCATCAACTACACGAAGTTGAAACTCATCGGAGTTAACGTTTTGCTGCGAGACTGAAATTCTGTAATCAACTCCTATCTTCATCAGAAATTGAAACGTGTTAGCTAATTACAGTATTCAGAGGTAGTTCACACAGTTAGTTCTTCTTCGACGATATCAAGTAGCGTATGCGGAATAGATTCGTCGGTTTCGTTAGTCGGAATCCAGTTCTGGATGATTTCTTCCGGGGTCAAGTCAACGAGGAGTTCTTCTGAATAGTGTTCTCGTTCCTTCCCTCCAACATATAGCGTGTAGGTGATTTCTTTGTACGTTTCACCTTTCCATGTCATATCAGTACGGGTGGCTTCAATGACGACACGGTACAGCGTTCCAAGTTCTGCCGTACTGAAGGTTGCCGTTACGGTGCTTGGGTCTTTGTTGTTGAGTCCACCATTCTGTTTTCGAACCGTTCCAGTGATTTCTCTGTCTTTCTTGTGAGGGCCAAGGTTTCCAACGTAGGAGAACGTGTCATCAACAGGACTTAGCCATCGAAGCTTGAGTCGGTAATCGCCATTGTATTCATCACCCGGGTCATCTGCAATTTCAACCGTAATATCAGGACATGCGGCGAGTTCCGCCATATTTGCAGGAAAGGTTGGGCCGCTGATTTGGTAGTAGAGATCATATACAGGGTCGGTGTGATCTGCCAGTAGGGGGTTTTCTCTCTTCTCAGCCTCAAACCGACGACTATCGATATCCACTCGTTCTATGATTGACCGGGCGAGTTCGACAGCTGCTTCGTATCTCATACACCAACAGACATTGTAATGTAACTTAATAGTTATGGTTAGTTTTGGGCAATCTCAACTACCCACTCTTCAATATATACACCTGATACAAGTCCAAGAATAATTAATCCAATACCTGCGATAGCCCCCAACGGGTCGGATAGGCTCAGAACTGACAATAATATGATGCCACCCCCTGTAGCCATTACAGTAATGGGTACGTGCGATGTGAGTGAAACACGTGAAGCGTTCCGAGAAGCAGTCGGATACTACGAAGACAGAAACTTTACCAGATAGTTTGTTTGCAGGTCAGATTCGTTCAGGGAGAACGTGCTCAGGATAGTCCCACACTTGTTCAAGGCCTTCAAGAAATGTATAGACACACTCAGTATGGATCTTCACTATGTTCGTTGTATCCCGGGGATTTGTGAATTTGATACAGTCTGACTGCCAACTGATGCTGTCAGTACACACGATACAGTCTCCACCGCGTGACCGTGAGTATTTGACGTTTGTTTGGGTCTCTGCATACTTTGAATGGATTTGTTCTGTACGTCCAATCTCATCACCATACTCACCGTCTGAAAAATCATACTGCTCAATATTTAGTGCCAGATTGTCGACGGCATCAACAGAAAGCCAAACGATGTAGTTCTGAGAGTTCAAACTGACTGCAACAGAACCTTCACTAATCCAATCAAATGAATGAACACAACATTGATCGCTTCTTGTCGGTTGCAAGTACACGCCTGATTTGTATCCATTCACCAACGGTTCTCTCATATATTGAGGTATTGTTTTAATATTGAAGTGCTTTCACACGATGTGAGTCAACCAGCAGCAATCCAATCACTGAGAATTAACCCGAATCTTCATTATCTTGCTTTCCATGGACGTAATCAAAGATGAAGACAACGTGTACGGAGTGTCGGACAACAGAAAAATTCCTTACTCGAAACACGGCAACAGAAAACGGTTGGCGGGTTGGGTCTGTCACTGCACACGGCCCTGAGCCATCAGATCAGTATGCAAGTGGTATCTGCCCAGATTGTTCGTGAACTGTTCCGGTGATTGAGTTATTCTCGTGTGACTTCTCGTTCTTGGTAGACGATGGGAGTGTACGTCTTTTCACCCCATCGTTTTGCTTTTTCTTCAGCGGCTTCACGCGTTGGGGCTTCAGGGAAGACAGTCTGGTCGGTAGAGACGCCCCCGCCCATCGTTTCAGAGGCGACAATCTCCCACTCATACCATTCTTGGTCATCAAAGGCTTCTGCTGGAACTCGTTCAAGTCCGTTCAAACCTTCTGTCCACTGTTCGGAAACCCATTCACCACCCAAATCTTCAAACAACGTAACAGCTCCTCGTCCAGCCGCTTCAGGGTCGGTGATTTCAATACGGTAATTGTCAAATTCAACGTAGTCCTCGCCGGCATCCGTGACCCATGCTTTTCGCCACCGAATTCGACCTTCTCGTCGGGTGAGTTCAACGTGGAGTCGATCTCCTTTTTCAAACCGCTGTACAATTTCTGCAATTGATAGGCCGTTATACTGTGGATACTCTGCCCACTCGTCAACTGTTTCGCTTTCCATAAATTTCAATTAAGGCTCCGGTGACTTATCGGTAGGGATTGAGTAGAACAGCAGCAAACTGCATCAAATTTCGTAGAATGATATCAGAACACAACTGTGCGAAAAATATTCAGATGAGTAGAAATCAATTAGTCTCCCGCAACACGGTTTGAGGACTCCATCGAACTGTACTGTTCATGGGGTCTGACAGCGATGAATGGTGGGAGTTCATCTGAGAGAGCGGCTGCAACGCATTGGAGGTCATCACAGCTGAGGCGACCATTTGCGGAAGCAACTCTGAAGACGAGGGTTGCTTTCCCATCATCACCATCTCTGGTAAGGAGTGCAGTTACTTCGCCAGTTTCAGGACTACGTACTGTGGCTGCGATCGTTCCATCGGTAACAGACAGGTGCCTGTTGAGTTTTTCATCTTTAGGGACGTGGATGACGACTTCTGTATCTGTGTCTTCATCTGCATCCCTATCTGTAAGGAGGGTAGGCGACATATCGTTCTTGATCGTTACTATATCGTCATCCGTATTAATACCTATGTATAATCACCTATTACATACACCGAGATGATAATATACAAGATTGGTTATGTGTTTCACTCACACGGGTACAAGAAAATCTTGTATCGGGGGTGAAATGGCATCAATAACGCCATTCTACATTAATTCAGACCCATATGGTTGACCCACTCTGCATCATTATCTCGTTTGAACCTGAGAGCTTCAACGGCAAATTCGAGTTCAATAGGATCGTAGTTGTTCAATTGGCCGCTACTCGTGCCTTGATTAATAGCTTTAATCGAATCACGTAGGAACTCATCAAGAGCACCGGCAGGGTCACTTCTGGTGAAACCGCTAATTTCTTTGAACTCAGTTTCTTCATCGTCTAACTTGTCGCGGCTGATTGTCGAGATGAGAGTTCCGGTGAAGGCATCAACAACACCAATCGCTTCATCATCTGTGTCTTCGTGGTTGAATTTGAAGACGATGAAATTGTTGTTCACACGGTCATAGTATACATTGTCCCAGTTGGTTGTGTCCACCATTGTAGTTCAACTATTCAGTATGTGGTAAGTTAATACTTGCTCTTTTTGTAGTAATNTATTAAGCTCTATTTCGCAACCCACCAAACCACAACTTTTAAATGTGTTCTTTATTGATATAATTGTATACAATGTACCGCTATCCGAAAGTCCCTCGTTATGGACTCCCATTTATTGAGGACGAATTCTGGAAGGGAGAAATCATTGCAACAGAGAAGACAGACGGGAGTCTGTTCCGCTTTACTGTGTACGATGAGAGATACTCTGACGCCTACACCGAAGAAGTGTTGGATCTTGAACCGTCAGACGGAGATGTGGTTGCCGGAACAAGTGATTATACTCGTTGGGTAATCGAACCCACTGGCGACATCCGTGGCGGTAAGTTCGACGCGTATGAAGCCACTCTGAAATCCCTTCGGGATGTTGATTTGGAGGAAGTCAGAACTCTTCACGATGAATACGGGCCGCTTGTCTGGTTCGGTGAAGCGATGACAAGCCATCTTATTGACTATGATGATGAAGTCCCTGAAATCCTTGGGTTTGACGTCTACTCACCATACACGGCTGGACGTGACCATATTGGCATTCCAGAAGAGTATGCCGACACGTTTGATCCTGATGTACGGGATAGTGATCTTTCCGCATACGATCTTCGATGGGATGGATTTCTTGATGCTGAGAAAGCGTTTGAGGCGTTTGAGATGATTGGTATCTCACCAATGCATACGTCGGATACTGTTGTTCGTGTTGACGCTGATGAGATAGAGCCTGCAGAGATGTCTATTCCGTTTTCACAGTATGCGGATATCCAAGCAGAAGGTGTTGTGTTTCGAAACCCTCGTGTCAACCAGCGTGTGAAGGTACGTAGTGATGTGTTTAAAGAAGTCAAGAAACATCATCAAACGACTGACTCAGGTGGTGAGGCTCCGCCAGCTGAACGATTTATTGCTGAGTACGCTACCCCTGTCAGGATTATGAAGACTGTGTTGAAGATTGTGAACGAAGATGGTCAGGAACTCACACCTGAAATCATTAATGATACTCGTCACCGTGTTTACGACGATATCTGGGAGGAAGAATGGATGACGATTAAGGAACGACCGTACCCAATTGAAATTTCCAATATCCGACAACTGCTTGCCCGTAAGACCGCAGATGTCGTCAAGATGATGATTGCAGAAGATATGACCCTTAACCCCGGGAAAGTCGAAAAAGAGGCACCTTTTAACTTCTAAGAAATATTTTCTGTATGTTTTCTGGTTGAGTAGTGAAAAATAGGATGAGTGCATACATACTTGTTTAGTGTGAGGTCAAAGCCAGTAATCATTCTACTTTTAAACTATAAGTTCCAATTTATATCAGATTGTGAACGTCGAAGAGTATATGGAAGATGTCGCTTTCGGTATTACGGTTGATTCCGGGAAATTTGAGTCGAAAGGATTGCTACTATTAAGATCAATTCGAGAACATTATCCTGATTCTCCGATTCTTACTTTCATTCCGGGTGGAACTGACGAGATGAATGCTTCAGCAGTCAACGAATTTGAAGAAAAATCAACTGTTCGAATAGACGAACCGCCGTTAGAAGACTATCCTCATACTGCATTCCAGCGTGCATTTGAGATGGTTGTCGAAGAGTTCGATGCCAAGTACTACGCAGCTATAGACACTGACTGTGTTGTCCTTGATAAAATTACTCTCCCCCGAAAAGATGCTGATCTATACGCTGCACCAATGTATATGGGGGTCTGGAAGTGGCAGTCTGTTGATGGCGTAACAGATGATTGGAAGAAACTGTTTGACCACTACGAAATCCCAGTCCCAGACCAAGATGACGTTATGAAGGGAGCTACAGATAGCACAGTGATGTGGCCACCATACTACAATAGTGGTGTTATGGTGACCACTGATGAGGAACTTCCTACACGGTTCAGAAAAATGAATGTAGAAATGTTTGGTGGTGATCTCACTGACACAGACCCTGCTATTGAAACCGAACAAGTTGCTCTTGCACTTCTTGCTAATAACCCGGGTATTGACTTCTGTGAACTCACACTTGAACAAAATTGGATGATGGGCGGTTTCCTCTACACTCCAGACAACGTTGAAATTCTCCATTACCAATTCTTTGATACGCTGTCAACCCTTCGAAACCCAAAAATCAAAACACAAATTGAAGGGTACGGTGTCCATCTTACCCCCCGATGGAGTGATTATCCAATCCGACTGTTAAGCTACGGAGTGTTCCGCGGCGGTCGTATCTTTCCACCGAATGTACAGCGGTCGTTAGCGTCTAAAATACAGCCAGTGTTTGACTTGAATAGCCCGTAACTTGGTTTCTCAATGTTTAAACAGTGAGACTAATCCCGTTGCTTACTCAGTCGAAAATGACATTTAGAATATATCAACAACGGTTATATAAATTCACCAATCTAAATAGTATGTGTGGATTCAGCACTTGATAAGAGCCTAGATCAGTTTCTTTCACACTATGAAGGCTTTCTATTCGATATTAGTAAAAAGCTCTACGAAGCAAGAAAATCATTTCTCCGCGATGGATATCAAGGATATGCTGAGGGAACAATATACTGCCAAGACGATGAATCGTACAAATACTGGCCTGTACAGGATGATGGGTACTTCGTTGGGTACGACGATCCGTGCCCTGAAGAACAAGGTATTATCGATGACATAGAGGCAAACACACAGTTCGAATACCTTGCCTGTGGAAATGCTCGTTTAGTCTTCAAAGCACCTGAACCGTATGGATTCGCTGTTAAGGTTGGGCGGTGTGGAACACATCTTAATTTTGGACATGGCCGCCGACACATCCTTTCTGAACGAGCGTACACACACAAGTACGGTGATGAAGCGCCTATTCTTCCATGTCTATACTCAGGAACTGACGGGGAGTTTGGCGTATATCCATTGATTGATAATGATATGGCCGAGCAACCGCCTGAAGACGATTCAATAATTAAACGGCTCCAAGACGAGTTCCGTGAAACTGTCCCTGACCGGGAACGTGATCACGTTACTGAACACAGTCCAAACTTTGGGTGGTTGAATGGTGAGCCGATTATTATTGACTATTATCACGCCAACAGAAACTCACCAATGGGTGTTCCTGATCACATTGATGGTGAATTGGTAATTGAAGAGGTTGATCGATTGCGGAAAAATGGTCAGAAAAAGGATATTGGAATTGATGGAAAGACCCTCGTTGAACCCGATGGGTTTGATGATTGATATCCTCCTCCCATCTTGATGTGTGAAGTTTTGCGTCTGCGTACAAGTTACAGCAGGTTCAGTCTTCGTAGACAATATCACCGGAGTTTTTATCCACAATCATAATCGCACCAATCTCGACATCATCGTCGCACGCTTGTTCAAGTTGGCTTTGTGCCTTCTCTCGAAGTTCTTGTTTTGTGAGTTTGTCTGCATTCTCTATTTCACCGTGCTTGACTGCTCTTGCGCTGAACTCAACGTTCATACCTGCTTATATTCAAACCACCATAATAAAATTTGTGGTTAGGGATGGAGAGGTTCACGCCGCTATCCCCGTGAAACCACCACCCATTTTGGACGGGAATCAATAGTACAACCAACTGCAATATACAACAATTTCCTATCCGAAATGGAATTAGTTATGTCAGTTTATAATTAAAATATTTTAACAAGTACTAGGTTGTTAAATTGGTTGTTGAAGGATACTCATATTTAACTGAAAGTCAGTATACGATGGATGAACTCCTACTGTGGAGTTCTCACTCGGCAGAAATTCGTTTGAAAATCAATCAGTGGTGCAATTTCTGACTACGATATGTTCAGACTTCGAAGTCCTCGTTCTCGTAGGCGTTGTACACGTCAGCCTCGAACTGACCGAATGCCATTTTCCGAAGGATACTCCCGAAGTCATCACCGTCAGTCAGCGTCGTCGGATCGCCAATACGGTGGAAGTCTCCGTCGTAATGGGTAAAGTCCTCAACAATCGCACCGTAGTCAGCACCGCTCAACTCTTCTTGATCGAACCACGAGTGGGCGTCCAGTACGTCACGAAGGAGGTCGAGCGCGTTGTCTCCGGTGTCCTCAACAGCCTCTTGGAGGTGTCGTGCCTGTTTGCGCACTTCGATGTCATAGTCCGCTTCATCAATGGTCTGCATCATTGTTCTACTTCAGTAGTTGTAAGGTATTTACTTAATACTTGTGCTTCTTACCACCAATATTGACATCCTCCACACGGCTAAAGTCGTGGGCTTTCTCCTTGATTCAGTTTGACATCCTCCACACGGCTGAAGCCGTGGGCTTTCTCCTGTATTTCTGTAAGTAAGTGAATTTTAAAACCATATACTGTCTACAAGTGTCTTGTCCCTATAATTAAACACAAGTATTATAATGGTACACGTGTATAAATAAGATAGATAATGACGCTCACCACACGCCAGATCGAGGACACTGATGGACTAATCACTAGCCCTGAAGACGCTGTGGACACGTATGATGACTCCCTCACTGCTGAAGAGTTGATTGACGGTGGATTAGAGAGTCCTGATGCGACCGAACTAATTACCCTCCGTCCTGCGGTGATTGAGGAGTTGACTGATTCGGTGGATGACCTGACTGACTGGCAGATTCAGGTACTTACCGAGTTATCCGCCCGCGTTGACGACAATTTCGGCCTTGTCTCAAGTCTTGAAGATGGGTGGGATGTTGCCGACGCGTGGCGAGAACTTGGATACGAAGCGACACAGGTGTGGCGTGACCGACACAATGCCGATATGTTTGCCAAACCGATGCCACAGTACGAAAGTGTTGACGCAGACCCTGCTTCGGCTGGTGCCGTTGGAACGCAGATTCTTTCGGATTGGGTTGTTGAACTTGCCGTCTACGAACCTGACGATTACAACCCTGAAATCAAGACTGTCACCGCGAAAGCCACTGAACGGTTCCGAATCAATTCGGTAAAGCCTCGTGGATTCAGTGGAACGTTGTACGATGAGCCGGCGTGGGAGCTGGAAGGGCTTGGTGACCACGACGGTGAAAAATTTGCTATCGCCCCGCTTGAATATGGTGAAGACTTCACGATGTGGGTGTGGGATTCGTTCAACGAAGAATGGGATTCCGCTCTTGCTATCGCAAGTGTGAAAACGTGGCCTGACAAGTACGCGTGGGAAGAACGAGAAGATAACTGAACAAGCTTTGTTGCCTCTCAGAGATATTTTTCAGCTGTTCTTGCAGTTATACGATGAACAGGCGCAAAAATCTCCCTTCAGGGCGGAGAGATGTCAAGCAGTTCCTTGAACAGTCAACACTTGACGCGTTTTGAAGGGAAAAGGAAAACAACTGATTTGTATTACGGTTCGAAGGCGTCAGGGTGAACAGACTCAACTCCTTCAACCACTCTCTGAACGTCATTGAAGGCTTGGAGAACGTTATCTAACCCATCTGGGGATTCCACTTCAAACTCCGCATGAACGTTCCATTGGACACGTTCATCTCCGTTGAGGAACGGTTCAACGACTTCCGGGTCAGAGTTGTGATCGATTCGGTTATCGAACACACCAGTTTTGACTCCTTGGTCACCGGCAAGTTCGTGTGCTCGTGTGTAGACATTAATACCCGACCGAGTTTTCATCGATTCAACGTGAGCGATCGTTCCACGGTCAGAGTGTGAGACTTGGACGATAATCCCGTCTCTCCCGACTGTGACTGTCCATTCGTCATCAGGGCCTTCATCAGGGGCGTAGTTGCGTACTTCGTCCCAGTTGTCGCTGAGGAGTTCATCTACTGCCTTTTGATAGACGGCTTTCATACCCTGTTGTACAGAGTACACTATATTAAAACTTGGGTATAAATACAGCTCAAACAAATGTTGAAACAGCCGTATACAGCTCACAGAGTGGATCTCAGAAGGGCCACGATGCACCAAATGTTCGTTTCACAGCAAAAATGATACCTGCGAGTGTAGCGATTCCAATACCTAAGACGAGTGCAAGTGATGTAATGGCGAATACAGATACACCAAGAAGCATCACAAATGCACTAACAGATTCGACCGGTATCGATGCACCTACGAACCACGCAGTATACCCACTTACCATTCCCGTGAGTGCAATAATGATTGAACCGATTAATGTCGGTCTGAGTTTTCGGGGGCCTGCAAGCCCTTTTCGACGGTAGTGAAGGATTCGGTATTTGAACAACGGTTTGAACAGTTTGTGAATCAGTCGTGAAGGCTTGTTATCATTTGGAATAGAGAGATGGGGTTTCTGACGACTCTCAATAGGGATAACAGTGACTCGTTCTCCACAGAGGTCTGCAAACCGTTTAATTGGGATGTCTTTAAGATGGAGAAGGCGGATAAGTTTGTTTTCCGTATTCATTTCATCAGGGCTGTCAGGCCAGTCAAGTTGGAATGTTTCGGTTGACTGGTTAGAGAGACGGACATCGAGTTCCGCTTTCCCCCTATGTTTGCGGATATCTTCAATTTCGCCGTATATTGGCGTTGGAACAAACACCTCAGGGATGTCGACATCGATGTTCATTCCTAACGTGTCTTCTGTGACTGTTTGTTCCGATTTGATATGGAGGTCTGTGAGTTCGTCTTCCAATTCAAGAAGGCGATCAACCTTCTTTTTGTCCTCAGATGATTGAGTCTGCTCAGTCACTTCACTCGACATACTTCCTGATTGTATCCCATTCGCAAAACAGTACGGGTTTAGCTGCTGTAGCAAAAATACAGCAGGAAGAATGTCTCAAACCCGTTAATGAATAAATGTGGGGGAATCGTAAGAAGTTATATGCGCGAGTATCTCAGTCGATTACAAGGGTTCATATGGCATCCCAGAGAAAATCGTCTACGGGCGCCATACCGTATTCTACTCTTTGTAATTACCCTCGGAGTTAGTGTGGCCATCCTTGGACTGATTATCGAGTTTAGTGACGTTACAATTGGGGATTCGTTTGATGAGGGGGTAACGCTACCCGTTATTTTGATACTTTCTCTCCCAGCATATGCACTAACTGTCTTGATTGGGTCTCGAATCCTTGATCGACGTCCCGTCAAGAATTACGGGTTAGATGTTGACCGTAACTGGGTCAATGAGTATGGTATTGGTTTCATTATTGGGGCATCTCTTCTGTCTTTGACTGTTGGATTTCAACTGTTGTTTGGATGGGTTGAGGTAACAGAGATTGCCCGTAATACGACAGAGTACCCGTTTATTGCTATGTCTGTTTTGGTCATCACTACTGTGGCAGGACTTTACGTACTTGAACTGACAGCGAGTGTGTTTATACTCAAGAATAGTGCTGAAGGTCTGAGTGGATATCTTAGTCCAGAAAAAGTAATTATACTCGCGGTTGGGGTTAGTTTTATCTTCCATTTCTTATTCCGTGTAAACCTTCCAGAAGCGACATCATATGCAATTCTTGTTGAAGTCTGTCTGCACTTGATTATTCTTCTTGTATACATTTACACGGGTAATGCAGGGTTCTCTATTGGGTTTGGAACTGGATGGATTCTCTTTGCCATCTATGTCTTTGGGACAACGACGAGTAGTTTAATGGCACCTGTTTCTGTTATGACGTTAGATATTACAGGCCCTGTCGCTATTACAGGTGGTGAATTTGGCGTCGATGGTGGATTAGCTGCGTTGTTCTCAGTTGTATTTGGTCTGTTCCTTGTGTTCGGATGGCTTCGAGTGACTGACCGTTTAACCGTTCCAGAATCAATCTACACGCGTGTTGATCGTCTGGACAACTAACCACAAGTATTAAGTTTTAACCTTGTGAATCAAAGAGTAGAATAATGGGATTCACTATCGAAATTGGGGAAGCACAAATCCCTGAAGACGACGGATATCAACCAGATGGCGTTGTTGAGACAATCGTTGATGAATCGGTTCACGTTGATGAGATGGAAGGATACCCGGGAGAGTCTGTCCGCACGATCTCATACAGCGAGTTTGGTGATGTTCGAGAGGCTATTCCAGCGTTCAATACTGCGGTAGAACGCATCAAAGAATACTCAATCAAAAACGATCCTGCTTGGATTCCTGTCTCCGAAATTGCAGATCTGCTTGATGAGATGGAAGAACAAGCTGAAGTCCGTGGTGGTATTGATGACCAGTACGGTCGCCGTGTTATTTGGTTCGTTAACTGGTGTCGAGAAATCCAGTCGCGCTACGGTGAAAAAGCTGGTATCACACGCCCGGGCGAGTTTTGAACGAGTAGGGATTGTTCAATTGTGGTAGAAAATCGTGAAGGGTGAGAACCGTTTATGTGTGTCACTCATTTCTAGGTATCCTTCAACAGTGAATGAGTCTGTGAGTGTTCCGCGTTTCCCAACAATTACGTGATCGTTTTCTCCAACCCAGTCCGGGATATCTTCACCTGAAACAGCCACAATAGAACGGTCATCAGATTGAACATACCGAGCAGTACCGTGAGATGTCTGATACTCATTATTCTGATCACGACTGACAAACGTCACTCGGTGTGAACCTGTAAACTCAACTGCTGATGGAGCGTTCTGGATCGTTGTTTGGAAGTCTCGTTTCTCCAGTGGCTTCGGAATAACTGAGTCTGCTCCATTACTCCCCATTGCTTTGGATGCACGGGCAATCTTTTCTTTCGGGCAGAATAACGCAATTCGAGTGCTTAACCCGTAGTAGTCTGAAATCTTTCGTGTAAGGTCAATTCCCGGGAGGTCAAAGTCAATAAATGCGACTTCTGGAAGTTTTTCACGGGCGATGTCCGCAGCGCCAACAGGTGTCTTAGCGTGGTAACACGTGAACCCTGATTGGTTGAGGATAGCTTCAGCCTGAGCAACCACGCCGGTGTCCTCTGTGGCGATGAGAGCATTTTGAGCCATATACCGTAGTTATGGTTAGTATGTTGAAATGCCTTGTCTCACTCACAGTCACATTAACCACAATTTTTAATATTGTTATAGGACGAATATATACTATGACGGAAAACGAAGAGAGAGTTATGGATGGTGCATACGTCGAGATGTCACCGTTCGTTATTCTGTTCACAAAACCCGGTGCCGGAGAGATTGTTTCAAAGGTCGCTGATGGACTTCCAAAAGAACTCAACGAGTACACGGATGGAACAGATGTAACCCATGTTTTGTAACTGTTACGTAACCCTGAGACAGATATTGGGAAAGGAATGATGGACGCAGCCGGTTTGCTTGAACACCGAGACAAAAGTATCGAACACGTTTTGGGGACTCCTGCGACTGTGAAAGTACTTGATTGTTTCCTCCGTAAATCATACCACGGCCTAACTGTGAATATGTTGGGTGGACTAACAGGAGAAAGTAAAACGGCAATCAAGGAATCTATCAACGCCATCGAATCTGCGGGGCTTCTACGTGAGCCTGACGAACACCCCTCAGAACACGATATTATCAGAGATGGGGCCGTTGAACCGGATGAAGACGCCTACGTTATTAATACAAATGATGACGTTGCACGGTCTTTCGCAGCTGTTCAGACAGAACTCTTTGGCGTAGAAATTTGATTCTTCTTGGTTGTGTTCAACAGTTCTGAGTTGAAAGAGACAAAAAGACTAATTCTGTTCCGAAACAACCCCAACGCCTTCTTCTCGAAGAGCCTCAATAATCTGTTCAGCATCTTCATACTCTCCTCGAATTTCCTCCTCAGTCATATCCTCTACCGCGATCGCCTCATCAAATTCTTCATCCGTTTCACCATCTTTTTGCCGGCGTCCTCTGCGCATCCAATCATCCGTGTCTGGCAGATTGACGGTTGCAACACGTTTGGCTTCGACACCGTCTATGTTCTCTACGTAGTTGGCTGCGATGTCGATGTCATCCGTTGCTGGGGCGTCCGGGAGTCGGTCTATGTCTCCATTCCATTTCCCGTTAACCCACCGGGCTAATTCACGCCCATTCGGGTCGTACACGATAAGCTTCATATTGAGTGAAAGTACAATAGGAGGTTACTTTAAACTTTCCCTTTCAATCATTCATTAATTCTTGGTCATCAAGAAGCCTTGCAACATATTTTCTCACGCTTCTTGTATTATGATCAGACCAATTATCGCTATTAGATGCTGTCACTGCAACGTTTCTGAGTGCATTTCGGGCTTGCTCATTTTCCGGTGCATACCGGGATTCCTGTTCAGTATCACTACCCCATCGTTTGACCGCGGAGTAGAATGAAAGTTGTTCACTACTGGTCGCTTCTTCAGGGTTTTGTACCGTCTTCAGGGTTTCTTCTAATTCTTTTTGACTCCCAAAGGTACTTGTTCCAACCTCATCCGGGACTCTAATATTTTCTGAATCAATGATTTGACTATCACCAGTAATATGTATTTCAGCTTCACGGAGAGGTGATCTTGGATATCCAACCATATCTTGAGCCATTGCAACATCATCTGTACTCAGTTCTTGTTCAATGCGGAATGTCTTCGTAAAGTCATTTGAAACATCACGGGATGTCGTATAATTCGCCAGTACGCTTCCATCTAATTCGTAAGCATCTGCGTTCGGATGAGCAATCATCTGCTCAATAAGGGAGTACGTGTTTGTCTTTGAATTCATCCCTCGTTCTAACTGCATATTCCCATTTTCATCCGCAACGTTCTTGTCCAAAAACGCCTTTGAAATCCGGGCATAGTCACGGTATGCCTGTGCAGTATTCTTATTCACGTCTTCTGTCTTGACATCACCGGTATCTCGTATATCTCTATCAATATTAAGGGCTTTCTGAGCAATTGCCTCCATTGTTGCTGCTTCAGCGTTACTGCTCTTCCCTTTCCACTTGTAGAGATACTCTGAAACCTTGTGGACTGCTTCATACATTTCAGGGTCATCCTCGTACTTTTCCTGTATTTTATTTCTTACATCCCGTCTACTCATATCAAGACGTTTGTAATCAGTCGCATCATCAGGATCAACTTCAAACGGGTTATCAGCTGGAGCTTCCTCAATATCGTCAAGATTAATCCCAAACTCCTTTTCGATATCTTCAGGATCAGTCGACCCCAGTACGTCTTCAAGTGAGTTTTCTTCGCCATCTATCACTTCTTCTAATGTTGCTTGTGCTGTATCAGCAGACTCATCATCCACACTCCGGGATGCGTACTCCTCCTGCTGGGCAGTAGCCGGTGTTCCAGTTGAATTACGCCGGCGTTGCTTCCCACTTACTCTTCGCTCCCTATTCTCCTCACTCACGTTACTTTTCTATAGTATTTCAGGAGTGCAAAGTGTTTCCCCGAATTGGTTAGTCTCAACTCACCGGAACAGATACATCGGAAAGGGAAGGGTGGAAAGGGGTAAGAACTCGCCTTGGGGAGGTCGAGTCCAATAGCGCGGCACTTGTCGAATAGCGACTGGTGTGGCTACGTCGACTTGCCTTACGCTACACTTTGGTTTAATATTTTGTGATATATAAATGTTTGTGATAGTGTTAAAAATATAACATTCAATTTAGATTTGGTTTCGAATTGGATTTTTATGACGGGAAAGACTTCACAAAACGAAAGTTAATAATAATAGAAATCGGTGTGATTCAAGCAGGATGTCAACACGATAGTGCCCCACAAACACATCAGGAACCGAATATGTTTTGAGGACATCACTACAAAATAATATTGTGAGACATCACGAATTCGTATCTAGACGTGATACGCGGTACAATCAGTACAACCGCCGTCGCAACCGAAAGCGAAGAGGGCCCCCTCGCCCATATGAGAAGTATAGTCAACAGACCGGTATCCGAGACACAGAAATGCCTCTTCGGGGAAAGATGATTCTGGCAGCTTTTTTGAGTATCCCTGTTGTCGCTGTTTTCTCTGTGACTTTTGTCGCGTCATTTTGGGTTTTTGCCCTTATCTACGCACTGTGTCGTGGGAATGTAGAACACTATATCCCAATTAATCGGTAGTTTCAATTGCTGGTTTAGCGAAGAATAATTATCCACAAGTAATAAGTGGGTAAAGGTTGTAGGTCAACGTAGATATGAGTGAAACCACAGGAACCGCTAATGAGAATCCATACCTCACCAGCGGTGACTACACCTTCGACCCAATCGAAGAACTCGACACGGAGAACGCCCACAAACAGGCAGAACTTCTCCAAGAGGCAATCCATACGCACGACCGCCTCTACTACGTTGAAAACAACCCGGTACTTGCTGATCGAACCTACGACGCGTTATTCACCCGTCTACAAAACTTAGAACAGGCCTTCGACATCCCCACAGAAAACAGCCCGACTACTCGAGTTGGTGGACATCCCGTAGACGGGTTCCCAACCGTTGAACACGTCAGTCCGCTCTTGTCAATCCAACAGTCCGGTGAAAAGGAAGATGTTAACGACTGGTTCGACCGAATGCAGAGAGAACTCGAAGATGTTGACTTCACTCTGGAGCCGAAATTTGACGGTATCTCTCTGGCCCTCTACTATGAAAACGGCAAACTTGACCGTGCCGTGACCCGTGGAGACGGATACGAAGGCGATGACGTAACTGTCAACGCGAAAACCGTCCCGACGATTCCTCTCGAACTCACTGGTTCCCCACCGGAAAAACTGGTTGTTCGTGGCGAACTCTATATGCCAAAAGACGGTTTCCAACAGTACAACCGCCAACGAATCGAATCTGGTGAAGACCCGTTCGCGAACCCACGTAACGCAACCGCTGGAACCATCCGTCAGCAAGACCCAAGTACGGTTGCAGACCGCCCGCTCTCGTTCTACACGTTCAACGTAATCGAGTCTACTGACCCGTGGGATTCTCGATGGGCAGAACACGAAGCGTTCCAAACTCTGGGCCTCCCTGTTAGTCCGCTTGTTGAGCGCGGAAGTGAGTTTGAGAGCCTTGCTGATTACCGAAACCGTCTGCTTGAACAACGGGATGACCTCAACGTTGAGATTGACGGGACTGTGATCAAAGTCAACAGCAAAGCAGATCAAGAACGTATTGGAGCCACTGATAGCCATCCACGGTGGGCGTTCGCGTACAAGTTCCCCCCACGTTCCGGTCAGACCACTCTCCGAGATGTGGTTATTCAGGTCGGTCGTACTGGCCGTCTTACCCCGGTCGCTCTGCTTGACCCTGTTGATGTCGGTGGTGTCACCGTTTCCCGTGCTTCGATGCATAACCCTGACTGGATTGCAGAAAATGGGATTGGGATTGGTGATACGGTAGAAATCGAACGCGCAGGAGACGTTATCCCACAGGTCGCAGAGGTTGTTGAAGATAACAGTGACGGACATTATGAGTTCCCTGATGTGTGTCCGGTCTGTGGAAGCGAAGTCGAACGTGAAGGCCCTATGGCGTTCTGTTCCGGGGGTCTTGCCTGTGACGCCCAACGTCGTCGTTCTGTTCAGTACTACGCTTCCCGTGATGGGATGGATATCGACGGTCTTGGTGAGTCTACCGTCCAGCAGTTGATGGATGCTGGCCTTGTTGAGAACGTTTCTGACCTCTACACGTTGAATCAGAGTGAACTCACCCAACTTGACCGAATGGGTGCGAAGTCGGCTACGAACCTTATTAACGCAGTCTCTGACACTACGACGCCTCCGCTTGATGACTTTATTACTGCGTTGGGTATCCGTGAGGTAGGCGGGACTGTCGCTAAGACGCTCGCCAAAGAGTTCGGAACCTTCGAAGAGTTCCGTTCTGCGTCTGCTGGCCGGTTACAGACTATTGATGAGATTGGGCCTGTTACCGCAGAAAGGATTGCAGACTTCTTCGATTCCCCGGCTAATCAAGACGTGATTGATGAGTTGCTGGAGTACGTCACTCCGCAAGAGATGGATATCGAGGAAGGGACGGCGTTTGAAGGCCAGACTATCGTATTCACGGGCGCTCTCCCTGAACGGAGTCGTTCGGAGGCTAGCGATATTGTTGAACGCGAAGGTGGGAATGTCACCTCGTCTGTCTCCGGTAATACTGACCTTCTTGTTGTTGGGTCAGGTGCTGGACAGAGTAAACAAGATGACGCTGAACAAAAGGGCGTAGAAACTGTTTCTGGTGAAGAGTTCACAGAACAGTTGAATGCGGTTGAGAATGGGGATGTAGATGCTGTGACTGATAGTGAAGATGATGACGACGAAGGTGGAATTGCTACTCTTGATGAGTTTGGAGTCTGATTGATTTCACTCCATTAAATTTGACCGGGGAGAATGTGTTCTGGGTAGTCCCACACATCCTCTAACCCGTTGATAAAATCATCAACGCAGTCCGTGTGGATCCATACTGCACGATGTCTATTGTGTGGGTTTCGGAACGTGATTCCGTATTCTCTATGTTCCATTTCGTTGTTGCAAACACCACATTGCGTCTCACGTCGTGATTTTCCAAACTTCAAATATTGGTTCACGATATGACATCCCTTCCGTGCTTCTTCAGGGTCAAACTGTTCAAGATCGTATACGATATCGTCTATTTTATCTATAGAAAGCCAAACAAGATACTTATCGTCTTTAATTGAAACTGCATACTCGCCTTCTGAAATTGGCTCACAACTGTAAACACATTTCTGACTCGACCTAGTCGGCTGAAAGTAGAGTCCACTACCTTCGTCACCCTTGTTCAAAAGCGTATATCTCACACGTATTTTTGGAGAGGTTAGGTGTTGAATCTTATTTTTCAATGGGTGTAGTCACTTGTTAGGTAGAGCTGCTCTACTGAATATTTATACTATCACGTGAGCAAACAATACGTAATGGCGGAATTCAAACATCGGGAGCTATCATCGGTTCGATTTCTTGGAGAGCGAGTCGACTTTATTGCTTCCAACCCTCGATTGGAGGAACGCGTTGAGAACCTATCACACGAACGCCACATCCTCGAGTCAATTGTTGAGGAAGCACGACCTGATGATACCGTTTGGGATATCGGTGCCTGTCTTGGAATCCACACGTTCACCGCTGCCAAACACCTTCCTGACGGTGATGTGATTGCGTTCGAGCCAATGCCCACAAATCGAGGCGTCCTAATCGACAATATGACTGTCAACCGCCTCGACAACGTTGAAGTTCGCCGTGAAGCGTTATCCAATGAGTACGGTGAAGCAGAGTTCGCTATCCGTGAAAGCGTTGAAGCAGGGTATGGCCGTCACAGCCTTGATGTCGGAGATTATGAGAAGATCAAATCTATCAATGTCCCAGTCACACAAGGTGATGCTATCGTCGAAAACGAGGAGGCACCTGCCCCAAACATCGTGAAGATCGACGTCGAAGGAGCTGGCCCCCTCGTTCTTGAAGGCCTCCAAAACGAACTTTCCCGTGACTCGTGTAGACACGTCTTCTTTGAAACACACGAACCAAATCCTGTTCAGCCAAGTCACGAAGACTTTGGGTATACTCGTGAAGACATTATCGAAATGTTAGAAGGATTCGGCTTCACAGTTGAAACGCTTGGCCACAACTTCCACCTTCACGGCGTCAAAAACAACCAGACAACCGCCTCATCGGTTTCCCTAACGATGGATGTCATACAGGGCGATATCGCTACACAAACTGCTGACGCTCTTGTGAGTAGTTCAGGGACAAGCTTACGAATGGGTACTGGTGTGTCTGGATCGCTTCGAAATGCTGGTGATGGATTGAATCAACTCGCCTTAGAACACAGCCCTGCTGAACTTGGAACTGCTATCACAACTGATGCTCCCGGTCTTGACGCTAAACACGTGATCCACGCTGTCAGTATGCCCCATTACGGGCGGGGAGAAGCGACTGTGAAAACAATCCGAGAAGCCGTCCGGTCTACCCTCGAACAGGCTGACGACCATAACTGCCAGCGCATCGTCTTGCCGGCGGTTGGGTGTGGCCTTGGTGGTGTCCCACTCTCAACGGGGGCAGAAGTCATCTGTAATGAGATTCGGCAGTATGATGCGTCTACGCTTGAACACGTTGACGTGATTGCCTATACTGATGACGAGTACGATACGATCTCACGGTATGTGTGACAGCAGCAGATTGTATATCTTTTTGAGACATCTGCTACCATCTCGAGGGGATGGATAATGCAGAAACCACAGGTACAGTTGATATGTTCGTCGAAACTTCTGAAACAATCTTTTTCATCGATTTGAAAGGAACAGAGTGAATCACCAACTCCCCACGTCTTGAATGTATCTTCCAGTTAGCTAATCAGACTTAACAAGCACAAGTATTAAGTGATAATGAGTTAATTGTGGTTATATGAGCGAAGAAGTGGAATTTAGCGGGTTGATGGATCGAGACGATGTCACTATTGGTGACGCATACGAACACGCAACCGTCGAAGGTGGAGAAATCAGTGTTGGAGATATCCTCATCGTAGAGGAACACCGAGTCCCAACCACGCTGAGTGAACGAAACGTCAAAAAGCGTGTCTACGTCGAGTTTGTTGATGCGATTATCGATAAAGAGTTCGGTGGTCAGCCACTTGTTATCGGAACGGGATATGCTGGTCAGGTCAAATTCGCCAACCTCCAATGGGTTTATGGGTTCGAACACGGGAATCGATGGGAAAAGCGACGTGATGCATACATCTATGAACCTGACGGGCAGTTGGCTGACGAGTTCGACGACGGACATTTCGGAACTCATTATCCCGAACTCATCGACCCGTTCCTTAACCACTACGACGAGTATCTCACCGTTGAATACGGCGAGGATATCAACCACATCCCTGATCAAGACGTGCGTTCCGAAGGTAAGTAGAACACACACCCCACGTCTTGAATGTAAACGCAATCGAGTGACTGCCGACTTTCAGCATCTAATCTTCACGACAGAGTTAACGATCCATATTCACGAGTGTCAACCACACAACACGGACACACACCCCACGTCTTGAATGTAAACACGAAATCAGAGGGTGAACCCAGAAACGATCCAGAAGGCGGAGAAAACGCTGTGAGGCTGCATTTGATGCTGTCGCGGGTTAGGCGGTACGTCGGCGGTAAACGGGCCGACGCGTCTTGTCGTCCCGTTCAAACGCGGGGAGTAGCGGGACTGTTTCTAAGAGATACTATTAAATCTACCGATTTTATAGAATCCTTCGCAAATGATTCTATAATCTTGTGTGAGATTAATAGAAACATCACGACATATAGTGTCTGAACTGGTTTCGAGGGCGTCCTGCTCTTTTTCCGAGTTACATTCAAGACGTGGGGTGTGTGTGCAGACTCGTCTGTTGACAGGTCTTCCCGATTTCTCTTTCAACTGTTTTCGACTTACATTCAAGACATGGGGTGTGTGAGGTGAGTTTCGTAATCTTTAGAATTTCACCGTTTGGCGGTTGTTCCAGTGTTACATTCAAGACGTGGGGTGGGGGTTGTAATCAGTCAACCGTGGTACTGTGGTGATATGAGTCTTTTATTCCCGGGTTACATTCAAGACGTGGTGTGGATATTTCGGTAGTATTAAGAGACTCTGACACGGGTGTGCGTAATATGAGAGATCGAACGAAACAAACGCGGTTCGGGGGTGTCGATGAAGACGCGGAAGAATACGACCCGTCGGATGACCCTCTGTTTCGGGATATCGAAGGTGGGACAGAAATCTTCGCGAACAAGAAGTTACTCACAATTCGGCACGTCCCGGGAGAAGATCGGATTGTTGGCAGAGATAAGCAAATCGAAGCATTAGCTACAGAGATAGGCCCTGTTGTCAAGGGTGATCCACCCAATAATGTCCTTATCTACGGTAAAACAGGCACTGGAAAGAGTCTGGTTTCACGGTACGTAGCCCGGCGTACACAGAGGGCAGCCGAAGCTCGAGATATTGACTTTGGGTATGCGTATATTGATTGTTCAACTGACGATAGTGAAACACAGGCGCTCATCACGCTTGCAGATGAATTGAATAACGAAGAAGTGACCGGCGTATCTATCCCATACAACGGTCTTGGACGGTCGAATTACTACCGTCGTTTGTGGGAAATCCTTGACATTCGGTACGATGTCGTTATCGCAATTCTGGACGAGGTCGACAAATTACCGGACGACGACATCCTGATGAATCTGTCACGGGCAGAAGAATCACAAAAAACAACGTGTAACATCGGTATTATCGCTATCTCAAACAAAATTGAATTCCGCGATCAGCTTGATGAACGTGTCAAGTCCAGTCTTAGTGAGGAAGAATTCGTCTTCCATCCATATGACGCCGGCCAACTCCAAAATATTATGCGGTACAGACAAGACGCCTTTGCTGAAGGCGTTTTAGAGAGCGATGCCATCCCACTCTGCTCTGCTTTAGCAGCTCAGGAACACGGTGATGCTCGAAAAGCCATTGATATTCTACGGAATGCTGGTGAGTTAGCAAAGCGAAGTGGTGACGTAACAGTTGGTGAAGAGCACGTTCGTGCGGCGAAAGAGAAAGCAGAGATAGATCAGTTCAAAGAATTAGTCAAGGGTGTCCCAACACAGGTGAAAGCCATACTGTTTTCTTTGGCTTCATTAACAAAGACTGGATCAAAAAACTCGTTTACAACAACTGAAGTTCACGATAGGTATGAGAAAATATGTGAAACGATAGATATGGACGTTTTGACTCATCAACGTATCTATGAACTACTCAATGAGCAACGATTCCTCGGTGTGACAAAAGTAGATAAGACAAGCAGAGGTCGAGGTGAAGGTGTTACACTTAACCATGAACTCCGGAAAGACTACCAAATAGTGAGGAAAGCCATTCTTGAGGATAGCCGGTTTAGTGAGTTTCGAGGTCGGTGAACTCGGAATGGTTGGATTCTAGAGTTCTGCGTCTGACGCGTTCTTTCGGGCGAAATCGTCTACTTACATTCAAGACGTGGGGTGTGAGGTTGACAATTATACACTCAAGACGTGGGGTGTCTCACATACATCAAAATTTTAGAAATCAGGTGGGTCTATTTCTTCAGGTTCATTATCACCGCATCCGTGTTGATAGAGGAGTTCAGATGAACGTTCACGATCATCAACTGTATCAAACGTATCCATCGTGATGTCTTCACTAATTAACCAAACGTTCAACCGGACAAGTTCTTCATCGTGTTCTTCAGCATACGCTTCACAAAGATAGTCTCCATACGTCTGTGCAACGATATCATCATCACCAACTTCTCGGTGAAGCCCTGTCATATAGAACCGCTCACGATACGTATTGAACTGTTTTTGAAGTTCGTCCTGCGGACGGTCATACGTTAGCTCACGCTCGTTGTACAAGTCAATATGCTCGCCACTTTCAGTCTCAGCACTCACGACATAGTACCGATCTTCTCCCGGTGGTTCAGGGGCAAAAATCGCCCACGGCGGTTGGATTGCGATGAACATAGCGAGAATACAGAAGAGAATAAAGAATTGTGGTGGGTGGTTGTAGACTTTTCTTCCAAACTGTACGAGTTTTTGACCACCGTTGGAGTCACGCACAATGGTGAAATGAGGGAAACAATAAGCGACAGTATTGGCGTGTTGCTTTGTTGATTCAATCCGTTCTTTGAATCCGTGTTTTTCAACGTGAGTATTTATTGTCTCCCAGATTGATGTTTGAATGAATAGAACAAGGCCATTCATAGCGACGTATGGAAACGCCCCAATTCTCACAGTGAGGGCAAAGGCTAGGTGTCCACTAGCAAACATCGATGTGAAGAGGAATCTTTGTTTTTCGACGAGAATGATGAGGAGTGGTGAGATGCCAAGTAATAGAAACCAGATAATTCCACCAATCTGGAGTAGTTCAGGATATGCTCTGAGTGAGTCGCCAAGAAGGAAGGTGAAATGATCCATTCCAAGTGTTATGGGTGCGGCTTCTCCTGTCCACCATACTTCAGACGTTACTTTGTGCGTCCAGTTGATGTAGTACATTGTAACCATTTGAAGCAGGATGATTGCCGTGGTGATACTGCTAATCGTTGTCCGGGGTTCTGTGTCCGTATGAACGGCGTCGATTGACCATCGTTCATTGAGTGGAAGGAAAATAGCCCAAAAGAGGAGGACTTGGAAGAGGATATCTGCATAACTCAAGATGAGTGTGTTGTGGTAGTCGAGAGAAACCACAAAAATAAACGCTAAGGCGGTTACTGTTCGGGTTCTGTAACCCAGTACGAGTAAAACTCCAATCAGAAAGTAACAGACGAATAGGATAGCGATAAGCGTGGTGTCACCAGCGTGTGTGAATATCGAAATCTGTGATAGAAATGTATCACCGAGTACTGATTCTCGGACTGTATCAGTTACTACTCCTTCATTCGTGTAGAAGTACGAAAAGTTCCGACTTCGAAGGATTGCATCAAACGCGATAAGCAGGCCCGCAATAATTCGGAACAAAGCAAGTGACCGTGTGTCTATTGTAACACTGTGTTCAAGACGAGCCTTAGAACGCGTCATATATCCCTGTACGTCATCCCGAGAAATCATCAGCAGTTACACTAAATATGCAATCAGAACTAAAAGACGTGTTCCGTTTGTATTTTACTTAAAAACACGCTTATAATTTAACATCTGGATTCATAAGGATTGAAAGCATAATTGGCAGTGTATGGCGGAAGAAACCAAGTTTGTATTTTACAATCCAACGGTAGAACTTATTGAGGATGTATCGATCGATGCGATTGACCTTATTGCACTCGGAGTAGTGTTGTTTCTGTTGTCAGCATTTGTTGGAATTAGCGTCGATATCTACTTTGGACTTCACTAACCGAGTTCAAACTGACTCAGTTAACGCTTCGAGTTCTTCTTCCTCTTCAACAACATCAGTATCTGCACTTCCAGCCGCAAGGCCATCTAACGGGTAGTGTTCTGCATAATGCTGTTCACAGTAACTCCGATCTTCAGTGAGCCGGCGAACAAACTCATA
>SL_4KL_010_BRINEDRAFT_10000314_pt1 | contig 24414 bp, 39 predicted proteins | sample SodLak_010_BRINE_2_FD_10664 | JGI IMG/M metagenome (IMG submission 10664) | reverse complement strand
CGGGAGTACCAGCAGTTGTGGGTAGTGAGAATACGACTTCCTTGTCTACTTCTTCGCCTTCCAGTGATTCCTCACAACCCACCCTGTAACTCCTCTCTACATTTCTCTACAGTAACGCCTCTTTCACATCGTTTCAATACTTTGGTAAGACCAAAAGAAAAGTTGAAATCTGTCAGCACTACACCACCCCCGGGTGGGGGACAGTCTGCCACCACACCCTCTCACACGGATAGAATCGTGAAACCTGAATCTGAAAACCTGACACGTAGCACAAAATCCAATTAACCACAGGTTTTAACACGGTACTACTCATCCACCCCAGTATGAGCGAACAATCCAACAACCTCATCAAGCTAATACTGGAACTGATGAATAACGACGATGATGACTGGGAGATGTTCATCCGTGAAGAAGAACTACACGCCCTCGTAGAGGCACACGAGACGGTTGAACAGATACAGGAAGCCATAGAGGATGAGTTCGACTATCGAAGCACACACGAACACAAACACGGCTCTGGAACGCCGTCAGACAGAGAGTACGCCAAAGCACACGCACAACCCCAGAAAGAAGCGGAATTTAACTGGTGCAGCCCCGATCACGCTTAAGAATCTGTACCTCAATACTACAATTACAATGTCAAAAGAAACAATGAAAGATGTCGACCATACCTCACCAGTTGCCAGAGGTATTAACGAATCGTTCTCTCGAGGTCGGCAGTGGCAGAGAGAAGACGAAAAAGAAGAATAACTCTTTCTTACAGTTCTCTGATCAGGATATCAGTCTTCACCAGTATCGTCAAGTTCGAAAAAGGAAGACGAATCTACAATCCCGTATTCCCGCTCATCTCGTGGGACGTAATCATCGATATCATCAATCGTAAACGAATCACGATCACGCTCAAGCATACAGTACGAATTCAACGCATACTCCTCTAGATGCTCCTCTGAAAGATTCTCAACTGCCCACTCAGCAAGATACACGATATCTTCCGGTTCAAGATCGTGGAACACTTCATCAGCCAAGACTTCCGGATCACCGTTACGCAGTTCCACCATATAGTAAGCGTGTTCAGCAGAATTATCAGTGCCGGCGAGACGGTGGTAGTCAACGTCACCATTCAGTTCATGATGCGTCGTCACTTGCCGATCATTACCATTGTATTCATCACGATGAATCAACGACCGGTGGAACTCATCTTCAAGCAGTAACTCACTCTCTCTTGTTTTCTCTTCAAGTTTCTGCTCAAGATTTTCCCAGTCTTCTTCAGTCGGGTTGATTGCAAACTGGTTCACACCGTACTCGATTGAGAGCGTCATTCCGTGTTCACGGGAGAAATCAATCCACCAATGTCGCTCTTCAAGACCAGCGAACATTTTGAGCGTATCATACGTATCGGTGCGTGCCACGTCGTGCTTGACAACGACCTCAGGCACGTACTCATTGTAGTAGGCTTCAACGACACCCGGGGCCTTCTGGACTAATTCAACAGCCCGGTTCCCACGGGCATCAACATCTACATGAGCAGAACCGTACTGTTCAATGTGTTGGAGAGCTTCAGTAATCTCTTTGGCTCCTCGAGGAGCATTATGCGTGGTATAAGAGAGTTCAACGTACTCTTCGGGGAGGCCGAGATCAGCCGGGTTGATCTCAACAAACGCATATTCGGGCGATTTCGTACGCGTGGTTACATCGACGAACGCAGCGTTTTCTACTCCAACAACGGAGTCCTCACTCGGAATCGTCGCCGTAATCACTACATCGTTTTCGTACTTGTCTTCCGGGTTTGCGTCCTGAATAGAAATATCGATACCCGTATCAAACATATCTATATTTTACCACGTTGGGTTAAAATACTTTTGTATTAATTGATTTTGAGCGAAACACCTCAACTTCCATATTCATACGTAGAAAAACACGAGACTTAGCGTAGTTTCCTCACCCTTTGAATGTGAAACGACACTTGCTTAACACATACCCTCAAAGACAGTTTTAATGGAGTTATCTCAATCTGTTACTTTTCCAGCAGCGGAATACGTGAAACGGCCCACAGAACTCACAGCAGAGACACTGGAAGACGCTTGCCTTTCTAATACAGATATCATTGAACGACCCGGCGAATGGATATATCCTGATGACGCTCTTGCCACGCTTTTTAGCCGCCAATCACATTTTGACGCCGTAATCATCACTCACAACGACTTGGACGGTGAAACAGCCGGCACACTTGTCGGGGATTTCAAGTATACGAACCCACTCATTGTCCCGCTATGGCGTGGAAATAACGACCTCAACTGGATTCAAAAATTCCTCAAAACAACACCAACAAACACGCCGTTCTACATCCTTGATCACGGCCCTGACCCGGATGACGTCGAAGACTGGTATCAGGTTCTCAACGACTCACCGAACACTATTGAACTCAGAGATCACCACGAACACTTTCCTGAACTCCACGATGCAGAGGGAGTCAACTATATTCACGACCCTGATAAATGCGCGAGTGAGATCGTATTTGAAGAAGATCTTTCAACGAGTGATTCATCACTTGCTGAACTTGTAGACCACGTCTCTGCATTCGATTTGTGGGAACGTGATAGTCCACAGTTCGCCAAAGGAAATCTACTCAACACAGCCAACTACACACTGAAATATCCCACGTACAGAAGGTTGGTTAAGGAAAATGGGATCGATCTTGTTGATAATAGTGAGATTGCAGACCTCATCCGTGAACACCACTATATTGACTACGCAAAAGCTGACTGGGTGACAGACAACTGGGTTGAATATATCGAAACAAACAATCATACTGTTGCACTCACATACGGGCACGTCAACCCCAATCTTCTCGGCACACAACTCGTGAAAAACGGGAGGGCAGATATCCTCATCCACGGTAAACCGAATCCAAAAATATCTATCAGAACGCACGAAGACCTCCCCACAGCTCACCTTATCGCAGCTGAATACACTGGTGGCGGACACGAACACGCCGCAGGTTGTGGCGACCCTGTTGCACCAACGTATACGAACACTTCATTCAAAGACTTCCACTCAAACACACACGAAGAACGATTCCAAATATACCAAGATACTGCACAATCCGTTGTCAACAACTACACCGTCACTAAGGAGTCTTAACTGGTACCCAACGACTCAATGTAGTCCGCATTCCCGCCACGGATTGAAATCATAATCATAAACATAAAAAACATGAGTGAGACCATCCACACTCCAAGACTGACACTCGATGAAATTCCAAGGTATGTGTATCCAGCAACCGATGTAAGAATACTTCCAAACATACAGAGAATTGCGATAATTCCCGGATTTGAATAGATATTCTCTGTCTCTCGTGGCATCTCATCAGGTTTTGAAACTCGGAATAGTGGGGTTTTGCACAGGTAGTAGGCAATGTTGAACGATAGGGCGTCATATATCTGCCATCCTGAAGGAACAGTTTTCGTCACCGTTCCACCACTTGGCATCACGATTTCAACTTGTTTTTGATCGTAATGAGGGCGAATGGCTAACTGCCATTGTTCACCATCGTGGAACACTGGAACGGTATCGATATCTGCAAACTGTGTCACCGGAGTCCCAGTATGGTGGCACAACCGGTTCAAATATGTATTCGTGTTCAGTGGGTCTTCAGGAAATGGAATAGCGAACTCCACCGTCTCATCACTAATCGACACTTCCAGTATAATTGAATCCGTTCGTGACGACTCTTTAACGTGAATCACGTCTGCATACCGTGTCCCACGTTCGGGTGAGTTGCGACGAAAGTCAAAACTGTAATCTGTCTCAGTCTCTGTATCAGTTTCATCACTGAGGTCAACTCGATCGTTGATTTTCTCTTCAAGTTCAAATTGACGCGTGGCCATCTCCTCTACCTCGTCCAAACTTGAAATACTGACGTCCCCTTCCGTAGTCGTCATAGGTTGTATTCTGATTGTCTCCCATATGCTTTGAATGTTCCAATTACCAGCAGCAAACACTAACCACAAGTATTAACATTGTAAACTGTGTTGGTGTGAACAAGAAATGAGTTCCACCACAAGTATTGAGACAGGTGCCGTCGCAACCTGTTACTACAATGGCCGCCGATGGACAGCCGCCGGCCACTCAACAGACAACGCCACATACCGCCTCGAAAAGACAATTGATGACGCCGTCGACGGCTACTTCGATATTGGAAAGAGTTCCACGGTCGAGCATATCACAGACGTACCCGCAGAAGGGTTGTTCTACGTCTTGTTCTGCTTCAACGGTGAAGACCCACGGAATCCTGATTGGGAGTGGACAAGCGTCCCTGACGGATTCTCTGCTGACGAAATGTGGGGAGACAACTGGAAAGACAAACTTCGAAACGAACTCGTCTAATTAACCACAAGTATTATTATATTATAGTTGCTCTTTCAGAGTGAGATGTCAACCGCGACTGAAACTTCCAGCGAGACGGACAGCCCAAAACTTGAGGAACTACCCACGACTGACAGCGGAGCCATCCGCAAACAAAACGCGATGGCGTGGATGAAAAGCCTTGATGAACCTGATGAGACTTCGATGAAGGAAGCCGTCGTCCCGAAACCGTATGAACACTCGGGATCCACGTTCCCCGAACCCATCACCCGTGTACGGATTGACGGCCATCCTGACTACATCACGGAAGTCGCCAAGATGTTCAAGTCGATGCTTGACTTCGAAGGTATCGACACCCGACTCAGCATCAACCTTCAACAGATCGAAGACAGTGAGACTGGAGAACTCCGAGACGACTGCTACGCCCTCTACCTCTCCGTCGCACAGCGAGGCTGAACTCACAACAGGCGAACGTTCCTTGTTGATATCCGCAACCTAACAGAATCGTCTCAAAACTAACCTGTATTCTCCTCAGCGATCGCTAGAATATCTACATATCACGACGAAAAATGTTCGACAATTGACGTAAATCATACCACCCAAAATAATACACAAGTATTAAGTAAGTATAAACAAAACGTACTGGCAAGACAATGACGGAGACCATCGAAGACCTCATCGAAATGGGTCAACACGAACGTGCTGAAGGAATCAAACGCGCCCGTGACGAAATCTACCCACAAATCCCCGATTTCCGTGCTGAACAGATCAATGAACTCTCCGAACACGACAAAATCGTCCTCCTCCGAATGACGATGGAAAGTCTCCGCGGCAGCTGGAACTCCATCCGCAAACGAGAAGCCATCATCCACTACCTCTGCAAAGAAATCGAAAACCTCCCCAACGAGTACCTCCAAGCCGTCCGGTACAACGCCTACATGCTCAACGGCACCTGATCGACGGCAGAGTCTTCCGCGACGGTGCCCGACGAAACGGCCTGAGTGGAAACCTCGCCGCAAAAGTCACAGGTGATGACCGAGAAGAAAACGACTGGAAAGGCACCTACTCCGAACTTCACGAAATGGAATACCAAATCAAAGAAGAACACATCGACCGCCTCGCCCACCTCATCCCCAACGACCTCACGTTCACTGAATACTAACCCCTGTTCCGCAGCACCAAACACGTAAACTTTCACCCAATCATACACTCATATATGACAATGCTCACAGTTGACGATCTCAATCTCGAACATCAACTCACCTCAATGCTGTACAGTTCCAATGAACGAACAATCGAGATTGGGATTAACGACGGTGACTTCGTCCGCCTCATTTCTGACGGTGACAACTCAGTTGAAGTCGAACTCCTTGTCGGTGAACAGTTCCCCGTCAACGACCCGCCGTTTGAGAAGTATGAAGAACTTGAAACCGCTCTCAACGAACATTCAAAATCGATGACTGACTTCGCCCGGTCAAGAACTTACTACACACTCACCATCTCAAAGTGACCAGAAAGGTTCACTCCTTCACTGGCGGTTCGTCGTGAACAGCCACTACATCGTCTGCAATTTCATGGATACACAATCCCATCGGCGCCTCTTCTGTCGGTGAAACTGGTTCGTACTGCCCAATCAATAAATTATGAGATACGTGAACTTCTGTAATCCGACAGTAGATAGCATCTTCCCGTCCAATCGGCTCCAATTCAATGATATCCCCAATCTCAAAGTCAACTGATGTCTCAACGTGTGACTCAATATGTCCATGAATGTACTCTGTATCTCCAAGTGTTCCGTCCACATTCGGAAGCGGGTTCCCAATACTTTCAGCCATCATCCACCATTCATCAATAATTTGTCGCTGTCTAATTGTTTCTCGTAACTCACCATCAATCAAAACATCGTATACTGGACGTTGGAGAACAGGTGAACGATCATACAATGGAGACAAATACGCGTGATATCTGTCTACAATTTCACACTCCCCTTTTCGAGTCTGGAATGTGTCTCCAATATTCAATCCAAAATCACCATCACCGTTGTGATCGTGTAAATGTCTGTCAGGAACCCTATCACCTTCTTCAAGTGAACCGGGAAGATATCTCCATCCGACAAATGTGGCACCGTAGTTATCATCTGTAAACGGTGACTCAATATGGAAGTTCGCTGATTCAAATATTTCGCAGAGACTTTGTAACGCTTCTCGTTCACTCATACTTCCGGAACGGTTGCTTGGATCTGTGTCAAACGACTCCAACTCTGTCTCAGTTTCAGGCGCACCCTGTGGTGACTCATCCCATTCCGAAGTTGGAGTGTGAAAAGAAAACTCACCTACGTAGACACAGTAGTACGTTCTTCCGTCAATTTTGTGCTTTCGTATATTGTCAACACAGCCATTTTCGATAAGTTCACCCAAGATATCTCGTTTAAGACTGTACAAAGCCTTTTTACGTTGACTGTGAATCCGTGCCTCTCGTTTGAAACCCTCCTTGTACGCGCTTTCAGCAGATTCAGCGTATTCCTTTACCACAATATTCAGGTGGTACAAGGCACTCAACGTCTCGAAACCACACGATGAACAATGAGCATCACCAGACTCATCGGAGACTTGGTTCATAATACAATGCTACAGAATACACTATCCTAAATCTTACTGCAAGTGGCAGCAGCTACGCCCCCTACTTATCAATTACAATTTCACTCCCACTAACCAACACGAAAACCAATGATATCCGCACCCCATCACCTGTCACGAGTATACACGAAATCAGTCCCACCACCCCACAAAACCAACACCGCAAACGGAAGCAACAATAACGAAACCATCCCCATCAACCCAAACGTCGTCAAACTCAACACATTCCCAACACCACCCATCAACATACTCACCAAAACACTCACCAGTACAACGAACAACCCAACCCAACGCATCCGAGGAAAACCGTGAGTATGACACGTCCCACACATCTTTACCATCGGCGTCTTCAAAAACATCCGCATCAACCAACCACCAGCAACATCAACCCAACTCCACAATACCGGACGCTCAAATCGAAACACACCACCACCAATCTTCAACTCCACATCCTGCGACCTCTTCACAGGAGGAACCATCAACATCCACCTACCATCAGCATCCACTACCGGAACCCTATCCAAATCACCAATCCAACGCGGATCTACACCACCCCAACGAGACAACCTAACAACATACGAACTCTCATCATCCAAACTCAAAGGCTCAGGTAGACTATACTCCACTACCTCGCCGTCAATACCAACTGTTAACACCACATCACGCATCGACCCACGATCCTCACTTCGAGATTCCAACACCCGGGCCGTCCTCACCGAAGACATCCCATCCATCGAAACGTCCAACGCTACATCCGGATCACTCTCATCAAAACTATCTAACTCACGCATCCTCTCCTCCAACTCCACGACCCGGTCTGCACGCTCCCCCGGTTCCACCTCATACTCCACTACCTCACTCTCACTCATACACCATACATTCTCCCCTAAGCACAAAAATACATCAACACCGCAGCAACACCTCGAAACCCAAGTAAAAAGACTCACCACTCACACCGACATCTTACTAATCTACTTCACTTGTCACCGTCGAGAAAATCACTCCCCTCCCGTACCGGCTGGGAAGGCTCACCACCCACCGCAGCCATCTCATCCATCCTGATCACGCCGCCATCCCACGCCTCAACTGACTCACCACTCTCAGCGTCAACAATCAAACCGTCCTCTCCTTCCACCCATCCGAACGCCTGCGCAATATCCTCCTCAGTACCTTTCTCATATGTAACTTCCATACAATACGAAAATCATTATACCCACTTAAAACTATGTGTTAGTGCCCCCTTATTAAAATCTGTTTGGTAAGACTGAGAGCAGAACACACAACTCACAGTTTCACACCTTACGAAGGATACGGAAACTCACACAAGGGCCACACCCTCCACTCCGACGAAATCGTGTTTGGTAAGATACTACCCCATCATTCCAGACCTTACGGACAGCAAGACACCACCCATCGAGAACACTCGCCACACCACGGTGATACCCTCTCCACACCAGATTTAAAATGTTAGGTAAGAATCCACCCTCAACACACTCACCCTACATTCCCGGAAACAGACACTCAACACCACCCGGTGACTCCACCCCCGACATCTCGTTAAAATGTTAGGTAAGACGGAGAGGTACCAAGATTCATCGATTCCCTGACAACCCACTTCTTCCACATCACCTGACATCACCGGATACCCACCCACTCCACGATGTCACCCACTCTACGAGGCTCATTTAAAGTGTTAGGTAAGAATCTACCCAAGGCATTGAATCCGGTGATAGCCCTCCACTCACCCCACCCAACACGCTGATTAAAATGTTAGGTAAGACGGAGAGGTATACTCACTCATCAGACAACACCACAGACACTTGACAAAGCCAGCGGGAATTGGGGAGGGAGTAAGCGGGGATACTACGGCATCGATGGGGTGAGGGCGGGGTTAAGCGGCGTTGGGGCTTACCCGGTGGAAGCAGTCAGGAAAATTATGATTGAAACGATAATGCCACGATATGGTTGACAAGTGAACGATAACTCAACCGATAAGTCAACCCCACCATCGTGACACCCTCACCGGCTACCGTGACGGAGAGACGCTAACGCCACCGGCGGACTGATAGCCATAAAAAGGCCAACAAGCCAACGGTATACTCTGTCAGATTCGAAAGACAGAACAGGTGAGGATGAACACAATGGTAGAACAAGCACAGGGTTTATGTATGAGTAATCTATTAGTGTGTCAACTCTGTGTGATTATGCGATGACAGATGACAACGGGGATTCGGAAGGGAACGCGGGGATAGATACAGATGATGTGTTGACAGCGATGTCAGCAAGATACCGACGGATATTATTAGAGTATCTACTCACCCAACCAGATGACATATTGGAAATCGATGAAGCGGCCACATACATCGCCACTGAAACGGAAAGTGACACTAGCGAAGTATACGTTACACTCTTCCATCATCACGCCCCTCTTCTCCGTGCATCAGGAATAGTTGATTTTGACCGCCGTAGCGGCGTTGTCAGGTATGACGGTTCTGAACAAGTCACAGAGATGATAGAGGCGATAATCGAGTTTGAAGCGGTAGAGTGACAGACAGGATATCATCAGCCAACGATGTCAGTCAAATCAGCCAACTGAAGACTCGGGTTTCGATGATGGGATGAGGTGCGAGTCGGTCGAGGGGGATATTCTCCACGCCGTCCACACGACTGGAGGAGAAACACGTGGTTGTTGGGGAGGCGTCAGCGGTAGATGGGGCTGAGGAAGCGGCGCAGTCGGGTAGAAATTGATCACAGCACTAGGGTAGTGGGGATGGGGTCAGCGGCGGACGGGGCTGATGAAGCTAAGAAGTCTGAGGGATGTCCGTCCGAGTGGGTACGGTGCCGGCTTTGTATACGAGTTCAGTGTTCCCCGGGGTGGGGTGGATATCAAGACTGTAGATGATTCACTAACTGTTAGTGTGTGACATCGGTATTGAGTAGTGTGAGTGTCGAGGTTGTGGACTCGGGTATTTCACCTGTAGATGTCACGGTGTACGGCCAAGTATGCATACTGGTGAAGTTCGAATAACTGGCAGTATAGATCACTAACTTCAGCCGGCGAGTGTTGCTGCGATTGACTCCAGTAGTGTAGAATAGGGGTGAGGATATCGTGAACATTGGAGCTGTTCGATCAGAGCCAGAAGCGTGTTCTTTGAGACGGCTCAGATTGCGTTGTGAGGCAGGGGGTGGGTGACGAGTGGTATGGNGCGCATCATCAACTTGGNGTGTGGTGGGCGNCANNTGTGACTGCTCTGATCGTGGTCTGTGAAGACGCTGTTATCTTGACTGAGTGATTACTCTCCACTACGTGGTCGGTATCGTACGGGAAATGATTACGGGGTACGTGACGGATTTACTGGCGTGGCTTCGTCCGGAACCTGCAGGTGACCGATATCGGTGTCCTGAGTGTGGTCGGATTTTGACCGCTAGAGATAACTCAACAGAGGGTGAGTCAAGGAACGTTGATAGGGTATGGACGTGTCCAAATAGGGATACCGGGAAACACGCGTTTGCTGTTCAATGCAATTCGGATATCTGGCTGACTCGTGAACTGGGCGAAGAGATTTCTGATGAGTTCGAATAACTTCTGATGGGTGTAACCGGTCGGTAGACGGTCTCTATCCGGCGAAAATGAATTAATTTTGGAAGGGTGTTGTGTCTGGAACTGTGTTCCGCTGAAACGTATGTTCAGTACAAAATTTATACGTAACCACGATTATCGATAATCAAGATGCTGTGTGTCAACGTAGCGTTTGCAAACCAACTAACCACAAGCATTAATATGGTACCAAAGAAAGTAACTGATAGATGACGACGATGACGAATTACAATATGTTGGCGGTTATGCTTCTTGTCCAGTGCATCATGTACAAACTCTGGGCGTACTACTTCGAAGGCGGACATTTGGAACACGCAATCAGTCCGGTGATCAAGGTAGGCCTCTTGTCGATGGTACCGATTTTTGTACTCCTGTTTGGTGCGGTAGGTGCCTCTATGATGGGATTCACAGGGGTAGAGACGACGTTATCCACCGTGGGTATGGTACTACTGTTCACCGTGACGATTCCGTTGATTTTGGGTGACCTCGTACTGAGCTTGATTGGAGGTGCGTACTCTCTGGAACACCGACGCCGGACGTATGGAAGTGTGGCCGCACGCTCCCCACATCAGTAACACAAGTAGTGAAGAAGTCAACACCACACAGATGTAAATTGTGGAATTAACGTATTTTTAGGAGTGTGGTGGTTTCAGGCGACAGTTCTCTGTGAAATTAATATTGACCAATTGAATGGTGGGATGTAGACGCTGTACTTGTTGACTCTAACCACAAGTATTATGTAGCAATCTCGTGTTGGTAGAGGTATGACGAACTACGAAAAACTTGGACGTGAGGCAGAGGGGGAAGACGTATCGGACTTTCTGGCTGGAGCGGTGAATACCGGCGTGAGTGGCGAAGCGTTTGGTGAGAAGTTACAGGGTGAGCATCGGTGGCTGCAACAGGAAACGTTCAACTCGGTATTGAAGCCGGGAATCAAGGCGTTGGCGGGTGCGGGTACGGATGCCCGGAATGAGAACGTGGTACAGCAGTGTCGGGATATCTGCGAGAAGATGAACTGGGAGTACTGACACCACCGTCACGGGTTAAGACGAGTATCCCTGTGACCGTTCCAGTATCGTCACAGTGAACTCATAACCGAGTTTCAAGGTCATTTTCAAGGAAGTCGACAAGAGACTCAGGAAGTGCTTTGCGAGCCTGAATCAAATTATTTTCTCGCGGTCTGAACTGGTAGACAGCATCAACGCGTTGGCCACCGTCTTGCATCCCGATGAATGCCGTTGTATTGCTTCGACTGACGGTTTTAATGAGGTTGAGGCAGTCATCAGGAATACAGCTGTGACAAGCGTGGCGTGTGATCGTATCTGGTGAGAGGTACCGACGTTCGAACTCTGTCAGGCTTTCAGCAATCACACGGATTTCGATCTCAGCGACAGAGAAGTTGAGATCAGTATAGTAGTATGTCTTGTCACAGCCGTCAACATCACAGGCGTACACACTTCGTTCCATGCAGTCCACTGACTGGCTTCACACTTAACAACACACGGTATTGCGTTTTGACGCCGGCAGGCGGCTGGATGTGCGTGTGTACGTTTGGTATTGAAAAAGAATAGAATGGTGTGGGATTATTCATCCCACTGTTGTTGGTTGTAGTAGACGTTGAAGTCCTCTGCATCGGTATCATGGATGATTCGAATAACTTCAAATTCGATACCGTCGTTCACTTGGAGGGTGAGTTCACCTTCCGAAATGAGGATGTCGAGGAGCTCGTCAGTCAAGATAAATTCTCGTGTTCGCATTAATTTGTCACCTCCTATACAAGTATGGGTAACTAACTTTTATATAGGGAAGGGGTGGTTAGGCCCGTCGGCGGATATCCTNCCATACNCGTTTGAGTTTTCGATGAATGATGTAGACGAGTGGAGTCGGCTCCCACCGTGACCCTCTCGGAAAGAGTGAAAACCGCTTTCTGATTCGACTCTTGCTCACTGGCGTTCTCCTCCGATGATAACGGTCACCTCTTGAGGATTCGATGAGTGGAATACCGTGACCTGTTCACCGTCTTCTGTGATAAACGTGATTTTGCCTTTAGTAAGGAGTTCGTCGATGTTGCCGTCCGTGAGGACGTGGTGTTTTTCCATTTTTCGTGTCACCTTCTGTACAAGTATGCGTAGCTAACTTTTATAAAGGGAATGGATAACAAATGTAACCTCAAACTTGTGGTTGTACGGGGGCACCACACCCCTGATTCCAAGTGTAAATACCGGCTACAAAGCCTACAGAGAGCTAAACAAGGAGGTTTACGCTGAGTCGATAACGTAGGCAGTGAGCAGTCCTGTGGAACGGTCAGCATCTTGTTCCCACCCGTTGGACTGGTAGAATTTGTTTGCCTTCAGCCACGCAACGTGTGCCTTTGCAAGGATTGTCTGACGGTCAGCGTTTTCACGAATGGCGTCAACAAGGTTTTGGGCGACTCCCTCACGTTGGTGGTCTTCAGCGACGTGCATGAACGCGAGTTTGACGTGTGAGGCGTCTTTTGGGTGAGCGGTAGCGGCGACACCAACGAGTTCTCCGTCGGCTCTCGCTTCGGTATACGTGTATGTGGCCGCTACCTCATCGTTGATATCTTCGAAGAACCGTTCAAGAAACGTGACTCGTTCCGGTGAGGCTTGGAGACCTGTTGTGACGTCGAGGTCAGTGTCTGGAAGACCGTCCTGCATACGTTCTGCTTCACTATCCAACCACTTAATACTTGAGTTTTAGTCTTGTAGGAGGCGTTAAACAGTGAACGCCAATATGGCACCATTTTAAAACACAAGTATTAAGTTAGTAAAAGTGGATTATTATGGTATACCGATGACCGACACAATCACAGTCACGATGCGGGCGGAACTGGCTTCTGAACTTGCCAGCGTTCTCGACGCGGAAGTCAACAATGCGGATGAGTTCCATTCGACTGAACAGACGATGCAGGAAGCGGCTGATTCGTTTCGTGGGTCGGAGGGTGTTGTTGAGATGCGGCGGGGGTTGGCTACCGAATTGGCCGACGTGTTAGAGGCTGAGATTGCTGCGGCGGACGAGTTCTATTCGACAGAGCAGACGATGCGGGAGGGTGCTGAACGGCTTCGGTCGGCTCTTGTGTGACTGTTCCCCGGTTCGACTATGGTTTAATTTTGGGTACATAGAAGAATAAAAGAAAAAGAGAAGTTGGGTTGTCTGACCTACTCGCTTCTGTACGGCGGGTAGTTGACTTGGAAACTTTCCGCGGTTGGGTCGTGAGTGATTTTCACCTGTTCAACGTCATCGTCTGTTCCGACGTGTAGCGTAATGTTTCCGGTTTGGGTGAGTTTGTCGAGTAGTCTGTCAGTGAGTATGTATGCTCTATGCTTCAATTTGTGCCACCTTCTATACACGTATTTGTATCTAACTTTTATATAGGGAAGGGGTGGAGTCGGGTAGATGTCACCTTTATCAGGGTGTGCGGATATCGTTACTGTATGGTTGCAACCAGTGAACTCGCAGGGGAAACAGTACCACCCGGGAATGCGAAGCAGGCGCTCCGTGAAGCCGGTGAGCTGCTCGTAGTCGTTCATCATCCCAGTCGCAAAGAACCTGAGCGGACAGTGGAGGTTCATCGTGACGCGATTATCCACCACGATGGAATGAAAAAGTTTATTCTGTCTCTGGGGGGAGTGGGCGATGATGGCCGTGAAGAGTTGGAACTGGATCGTCACCGGATTGATATCCTGAAGCCGTCTGTCTAGCGATCGGTAGGAGAGGCAGATTAGGCTATTAGTATGGATTCAACACGTAAGTATTAAGTAAACAGGGACACAAGATGGTAGTATACCAATGAACCTCGGAGAAACCGAAGCACGACGTAACGCAGAGACCGCAACGATTCCGGACGACGAATTGCTGACCTCGGAACTCGGCCCTGTTGGCCCGGCAACGAAAAGCGACAACCCTCCCAGTTGTGAGCTTCGTGAGGGGCACCGTGTCCATTTCGTGGCGACGGCGGAGACTGTTGGTGAGGAGACTGAGGTAGTCGAACTGTACTGTGCTGACCCACACTGTGACCACCATCACAATTTCCCGCAGAGTGTGAACGATAATGTGAGTGTGGAGACAGAGGAAACGTGGATACCGGGGAAGCCGAAAGAGTACGATGCTGATGGCGTGTACGTAGGGAAGGCCGTGCTTCTCGCTTCGTTTGAAGATGAAGATAACCCGTCACTCGGCCTGACTGACGTGGAACTCGTCAAATACAAAGAGAATATGGCGATGCCAGATACGCTGGCCTGAATGTTGAGTTCTCTCTCGGCGGGAGTTCTCTTTTGTATTGAGTTGGTTCCATCGTGGAGTTCACGAGGGATGGAATTCAACAGGAGTGTTAATCTGTGAGTGTGGCAACCATACGACCAGCGTCGCGGGCTTCTTCACTCGGTTCGAGATCGTAGTAGTCGAGCGCGTATGTGACTGCCTCGTCGAGATTCATATTTTTGTATGTGGGCCGGAAGCAGATAGGGCTACACTTTTGAACGCACCTCACGCACGGGCGAGAACGACACAGCACAGATGAGTGGATCAACGATTGTTGAAGGCGATGATGGGACACCGTTGAAGACAACGTTTGTGGCGTGTGGTGTCCGTGAGAGCGACGTGACGGCGGTTCAGCGGACAACAGTACAGATACCAATCCTGACACCTGACGGCGTTGAGTGGGAGCTTGCAGAGGTGTGTGGCGTCCCTGACCCGACTGTGTGACTGGCAGCAGATGACCGTGGAGATTAACAGTGTGGAAGAAGTAGTACGTGAGCAAATGCAGCTTGAAGAAGAATTACTGTCTGAAGAGGAGTCTTCTGTCTCTTCGACAAGCACAACGGCTCACGTGTCGTATGAGGACGGTGCCACGGGGAGAGCTGTTATCACTGGTGTAGAGCTTGAGCGGCGGTATTTGGCGAATGGGTTCCGTATACTGTTTGAGGCTCCTGACGGGACGCAGTGGCGTTCAGATAGCGTTGAGATACCTATTGAGGACGATCCATTAGATGAACGTGGGCAGATGGTTCTCGACAAGACTGGGACGACGTTGGAGTCATTTGCAGATATCGTTGGGAAGGATCTTCCAGTGATTCGCCAAGATGGTGAGTGGAAGTTAGACGTCTCGGATAGTCGGGTACCGATTGAATGGTTTCAACGGATTGCTGACATTGGAATTTACAAGGAGACTTCAACTGGCTACCAGATGACGACGCGTTCGGTGACATACGGGCTGGCGTTGGGATGGTTGTTCTGGCTTCCCGGGATGTTTGTAGGCGTCACTCCATTTGTTGCGCTTGCCCTGCCGGTCTTTCTGGCGGTGTTCGTCTTACAGATGACGCCGATCATCGCAGACCACCATCTCATTGAAGCCGAGCCGAACCCGGAGGCAACTGGTGAGATCGATGTCGACAGCGGGTTCGAATTGGAAGAAGAGTTCTCCCAGTGAACTGTTAATTTCTCTTATAATATACTACATTAAGCGCGTAGTGGCCCTTGTTAACAGAAAATAGTCTAAATGACTGCCAGACCCAACCCGAAACAAGCAGATATCAACCCGTGACCGGAACCCCGCTTACACCATCGATTGGTAGTCGTCGGTGACGTAGGTATCCAACCCGTACGTCTTCCACTTTCCTTCGTCTGACCACTTCTTGACAAAGGTTTCAATCGTGCCGTACTCGCCCAGTTTCACGTCACAATCGGTTGTGAAGTGCGTGTACCCGTAGAGGCGGCGGAGTACGTCATCACCGTCAGCAGTCGGCTCACGCACGTATTTGAACAGGGTGTTACCCTTCCGGTAGATGGCGATTCTATCGGAGGAAATACCGACCAATTCGATCCCACCGCGCAACTCCTGCGTGTCAGTTCCTCGACTGGTCTGTTTCATCCCTTTGGAGGTCTCTGGGTAGTGGTCAATCTCGTAGTTGCGACCCTGCTGGTAGAACACAGCCCCCGTATCCGTCACCTGTTTCCAGTCGTGACTGTCGATGACTTCAGCGATGTACTGCTTTTTGTTGCGGCGGTGGGTTTCAACGATAACGTAGTCGTGTTTCGTGAACGAGTAGAACGCCCACAAGTGCCGGTTAACACGGTCACGGGTGAGGTTCTGCCGACCGCTGAACGACGTACTGTAACTACGACCTTGGTAGTATCCCGTGTAGAACAGGACAAGATTATCCTCACGCTGTCCACAGGCGTAATACCGTGTGTCACGGCGTTTGATTTTCGTCCCACGGAGACTCGTGAGTTTGCGGTCAGTCTGGTCGGTATGACCGTTCTTTTCAGCGTACTCACGGAGGTTAGAGAGGTTAGCAGTACCAATCCCGTCAACGTTCTCCTGCACCCAGTTCGGGATTGACTGCACGGCGTCTAACGATACGTCCGGGCTTCCGAACGTGTCTTCAAGGTTTGACGCCGTTTTTTGTCCGATACCTTCGACATCGGTAAGGCGTGTTTGCTCCGTCTGGCTCATACACCCATCTTATGTTGGTATCTACTTAATACTTGGGTTTTGAATTGAAAAAACGTGGCGCGGAGCTTTCACACCGTTAGTCGTGTGAAACCGACGAAAAGAGGAATATCAGCGAGTTATTCAGGTTTGACGGTAATGTGCGGGCCGTCGTGATTGACACGGGACGAATCGGTTTCAGCCCCGCCGTCGGTAACTACGTCGTGAGTGTCAACGGTGACAGTAAGGTGGTTCATATCGTTCTCACCCCCATTCCTCCGTGTGGTATTCGTGGTCACAACAGTCACAGACAAGGGCCTCCCGCCCGGCGATGTTGTGATGTGCGCGGCACACGTATATGGCGCGAGTACCCATACAGTCGTCTTCAGGGCAGATTTTGGAGGTTTCGATTTTGAGCGAACTGATATGGTCATCACTTCGCATCGCCCCGTGTCCGGGGTTTCCGCGAGCGATACTGTACGACTTGAGGCTTCGACCGGCGACATTCACCGAGTCAATCCCGGCGTTTTCAAGCGTTTTGAGGGCGGATAGGCTCGGAGTGCCGGGGATGTTGAACGAAGCGATCTCGTCTAGGGCTTCGGCCACTTCTTGGGGAGTGGGGTCAGCGTTCTGACGGTCTCGAATCTGGTTCAGTTGTCGCAGTTCGGCGTCTTGTTCGTGTCCGGTGTGTCCGTGCCGTCCTTCACGGCGGTGAGTTCCTTGCATCATCGTTCGACATCAGTACCTTGTGTTGGTACCCACTTAATACTTGTGTTTAGAGAAATATGTGAAGATATCCAACCGAAACAGGTGGTAGACGAGTTGTACGTCCTACACACGCGTGATACACACCCCGGGCGTCGAGGGATAGTGATGTGTTTCGTATAGGCGTTAAGTATGGATTCAAAACCCAAGTATTAAGTATACACCTATCATTGGGTGTAGTGTAGAACGATGCTCCGAAGCAACCTCACAATCCCTGTCGAACCGCCACAGATCGACCTATACATCCCGCAGTCAGACGGGAGTGTCGAACTGGAACCTGTCCCGGTTGACCATATCGAACTGGTCAGTCGTGACGCAAACGGTGACTGGAAGGTTCGCCACATTTCGCCGTGGGGTGACAACTGGCGGACGCTCACCCTGACGGAAGACGACATTCTGAACGCGGACTGGTTGGCTGACGAACCGCAGGCGTCCTAAGGGGCGTACCCACACGGGTGGGTACATCAGAGGAATTTCTGTTCCGTGTTATCTTCTATTCGCTGTTGAGAGACGTGTAGGAGTGTGTAAAGTCAATTATTCACTTCTACCTGCAAATCATAAGTATTAAGTAAGTACTTGGTGATGGTTAAGGTAGACAGACAATGACACCAAACACGACTCCCGCGACCCGCGGCACGATAGTTGAAGGCGATACCGTTCGAGTTGAAGGCCGGTACAGTTGGGATCCAGATTCGTGGATGGGTGAAGTCAAGTCGGTGTGTTTGCCGACTGATCCCACAAAAGAGGCCTATGCGATCATCACGCATCCGAAAGCACATATCGGAATGGTGACTCGCACGGTAACGGAACTGCGTGAGAGTAACGACTGGGGACGTACTGACACCGCTGAAAAGCAAGCCGCCTAACTGAGGGATATCCGATGAATTTCACAAACACGACTGACGGTGATGTTCCCTCGGTTCAATACGGGTCAACGGTTTTGGCTGTTGCAGTTACGGCGGCTGTGACGTGGCCCGTTGCTGGCGTGTATGGGTTTGGCGTGTGGGTTGCCGTGTTAACTGCGGCAGTCTGCTTCGGCGTGGTTGGGTGGCAACTCTCATAGAGATTACGAGGCGGAAACCCACGACTTCAGTCGTGGGTAGCTGACAACGAGAGTTGTCTTGTGAGTTGTTTTCAGTCGACTAATGTAGGCCTGATGGGGTGCCACTACGGTTTTGAATTATGATTTATTTTATCGGAATTATCACCCGGGCGATGATGAATACTGAGATGGAAGGTTCAGCGTTGTCGCTCGACTACTGGGAAGTGTTCTCAGTGAGTTTTATTTTTCAACGACGGTGAACCGGTGGCCATCAAGCGGCCAGTCATAATCACAGGCTTCGATATGCATACCTTCGATCTCAATTTGTTCATACGGACATTCGCCGTTTTCACTCATCTCAGTAAGGCGGTCGGGGTCTGTGGTATCCCACCATTCAGGATTTCCTTCGTCACAGTTTTCGGCGTGTTCTTTCAATTCGTCCATTCCAAGAAGGCTGGCACCACACTCGTGTCTGTAGGTATGTTTCTTTTCTTGGTGTGGATATCGAAGGTAGACTTTTCCGACGTAGAGACCAACCACTTTGACTTGTTCACCGTATACTTCATCGCGAAGGATACTACCCTCGTTGAGGTCGCATTTCCGAATTGTCATCTCGCTTCGACGTCCGTGTGTTGCTCCACTCATTATGTTCATACAACTGTAATCTGGTAAGTTAATACTTATGCCTTCAGTTTCTCAAAACAGACTGTGAGAGAGACAGAGAGTTTAATTAATCAATCAAAACAGACTGTGAGAGAGACAGAGAGTTTAATTAATCAATCAAAACAGACTGTGAGAGAGACAGAGAGTTTAATTAATCAAGGAACTCGGAGACAGGCAAGACCTGCCGGCGGGTGCTGGAAAACACGAAGGAGTCCTCGACACGTTGTTCTAACGCTTCAACATCGTACACACCGATATCAACGTCTGTAATCGGTAAGCCACTTCGACATTTCAGAGTTTGCCCGTATACTTCTCTTAGGTAATTGGCAAACCCTTCATGGATCGTTCCCGGTTCATCTACGTTGTGAACCGGAATGACAAGATCGAGATCCGATTTGTAGGCATCAAACAACCGGGCTTGATCAACGACACTTCCGACTACAAGTACATCGCAGAGTTCAGCCGATTCATAGGAGTCGTCTTCTTGTTGGTATTCGTTGAATGCTTCCTGTACCGTCTCGACTAAGGCTTCACCGTTTAGGACTTCCACCGGATCGTCTCTTATTCCAGTGAAAGATACGCCGTGTATCATCTTACTTGTTCTTTTACAGACTCACCACTTAATACTACTGGTTGTACTTTGCATAAGACTAATACCCAAGTATTAAGTGGATAGGTGCAGTCATACTATGTATGGAACATAATGTGCGTGTACGCGAGTCAACAGCTTCAAGCGATGACCCGTTCTCGCCAGTGCGGGAGCACCACGGAGACGTGATAGATTTGCCAGACAGCTGGGAGCAGGGATTCTACGAGTTTGACCACGACACCGTGTTCAAATTTGAAGGGCCTGCGGAGTTCCCCGAACGGTCTGAAGCGTTTTGGGCGGAACGTGCGCGTGTGATCGTGAAGATTCTCGCCAACACACAGACAGGAGAGACTAACTACGTGGCACACGCGTACCCGCTCGACGAGGATGATAACGTTCCGGATGAACATCGTGGACTCATCTCTGACCCGAAATTCCGGTTGGGTAGTGGGCACAAACAATTCACGTTCTTCCTTAACGAGTTGGAAGGCAATTTGGAGCAAATCGCTGACCCTGATGACGGTGATCTCGTGATGCTTGATGGACTGCATTACGAATACGGAGTTGAACCTTGATATCCACCCGTCCTGAACGGTGAGGATTCCCGCGTTGGGATATTATTATATGCGGAGCAGGCGCAATACCACGTCCTTCAGGGCGTGGATACGCGCCGTCACTTGGGAATTTTCAAACTAAGACGAACGTTTAACACACCCATCTCCGTGAAAGGCGAGTTTTGCGCCTGTTCCTCCAATACAAGCAAACTTTTACTTGAAATGACTGTTGAAGATAGAAGCACAAGTATTAAGTGAGTACCAACGGAAGATAGGAGTACAATGGGACACAGTTTCGTTCCGGCTGATAGCGGCACGTTGTACGGACACAAGACCGATATCAAAAGTCAACTTTCCGATGGAGACGCGCCTGCGTGGCTCCTCACGTGGACGGACAACCTCAAACGGCGAACCAAACGGATGAGTAACAGCGAACTCGAAGAGCGGCTTGAAGAGGCGGCAAGTGAAGCCCGCCAGAGCCGAAAGCGGATCAAAGAGAGCGATGTGTTGACGTATGAATCGGGAACTGCAAGCGGTCTCATCGAACTCCCTATCAACACGTCACGTCTCCCTTCCAAAGTGCGCGAACGGCTTTCCGTAACGACTGAAAAAGCACAGGATTACACCGGATTCCACCACATCAACCCACGTGACTACCGTGTGCATATCCAAGTTGGAACTCGTGGCGGCGTCAAAGAAGTGACCCTTGGACGGGACTTCCACCACTAACTGAGAGTTTCAACCGCTTCTTTTTGATTCCTCGACGTCCCGGGAAATATTGGTTCAAATCTGAAAATAACAAGTAGTGGCCCCTGTAACACGTCTTTGTCTGGAAATTAAACCCAAGAAATAAGTAACAACAAAGAGATTACGAGAGTAAGAGCAATGTCATACAAAAGTGCTACACACGCGATCTACCGCGGCGTCGTGTTTCGGGTCGGCGTCAGAAAGAAACGGGTGTCAAACGATTGTACTGAGCGATGGGTGACGGCCAGAGTGAAAGGATTTGAACCGTCACTAATTGATGATGAGCGGAAAGAGCAGTACGTGGACACAAAGACGATCAACGGTCAAGAAGTCGAATATGTTCCTTCGATGCCCGGGATTACGCCGGGAGAACTCCGTGATTTGAGCGTGACTGAACGCCGGCGAATTCGTGAAGACGGTGTGCGTGACTTGTCAAAAGTCATTTTGGGTGGTGACAAAATGACTCAGTTGATTTCTATTTCCATCTACACTATCCGGGATACGATGTTAGGGTATACGCCACCGTCGACCTCGACTGACGTATCAGACGTTGTTGAACGGTTGAAAGCCGCCGTTGATCGGTTCTACGAAGACGAATACGTATTCAATAATGGGCCGGATGAGTTGTTACACGGACTCGTACAAGCGAGTGTTGAACACGGTGAGATAGGTGAGGAGACGGGCGTTAACCTTCACGCGGATACGAAGACGATTGAGACAGAGTTAGACGCTTTGACGGCGTGAGATAGGTATTTTCAGACGTTTTGGTGTTTTTCTTTTTCGTGTGGATATCCTCCAACCATCCTCAAACAAAAGTATTAAGTAAGTACCCGCGTATAGTATGAAGTAGGACAATGACTGAACGTACCTACGTGGACGTCGACACGTACCGACACCAGAAAAAGAAGTTCCATCTCATCCACGACCATCTGAACGACCCAGAAGGTGAAGGCCCGAAACGCAAGACTGGCCCACGTCGGAAGGAAAACGAAAGCCGACTCCTCACGCTAATTATGGGCGGTGCGCTTCCGTGGAGTAGCGCGTACCACCCTGAAGGGTACTCAGAGACGTGGGGTATCAACGGTGACTACTTCCTTCAAAACTTCTTCAGTATGGGAGAGCAAGCCGTGGAGAACGACTTTTCGGCGGTCGATATGCTCCACAAGAAAGCCCATCATCAAAAAGTTCTGGCAAAAGGAATCGGCAAGCCGTCGGCAACTGACGGGTCGAAAGGGCAGTGGCGTGCCTACCACCGTAACATCATCAAGTGTTGCGACTGGTTCCTCGGTGAGTGGGGCGGCGATGAGTGGATGATGAATTCCGGGCTGTCGAAAGCCCCTGACGGATGGGCGGAAGAAGTCGAAGCGGCGACTGCCTAATAGAGCGGTAGCGGGTTTCTGTTTTGACGGTTGTTGAATATCCCTGATACGTATCAGGGCATTCCTGTTTCGTGTAACAGTTTTGCAGTACTACATCCGACTTTTGATGGTGGATATCGACCGCGAAAAGCGACAAAAACAGCGACGGGTATCCTTCAATCAGACCGAACGCCGATAACGGAGCCGATTTTGGCTGTCTTCACCGACTTGATGACGTTCTGTTTGGCGTCGTGCTTCTTACCCCTGACGTTCCCAATAGAGACATCCATAAGCTCTGCAACCTTCTTTTCGGGGTGTTCTTGTCGGAGAACGGCGGCAACGAAGTTTCGAGGGCTGAAATGTGACTCTTTGACGATCATCTGAATCTGGTTAACAATCTCCAGCATTACGAGATTGACGAACCCATCGGCTTGGTAGTAAACGTGTCCATCCTGATGCGGTTCGAGGCCGATAATCGGAATGATGTCTTCGGCACGGAAGTTGTGTTCAAAGTCTTTCCACTCAACGTCTTCCGGGTGGGCGTCAGGATTGGGTTCACCTTCGTGAACGTAGTAGTTTCCGCGAGTACCGAACAGATCAGCGAGTTCTCCGTAGTACATCGCGTTCTCAAGCGTACTGAAAGCGAACGGGTTCTCCGGGTTTTCGTCAGCAGTTTCCAGCGTTTTGAGCGCACCGTAGCGATCGCGCGCTTCCTCTAACGCGAGTTCGTTAACGTGTTCGCGGAAACTTTGTGATCCGTGCTGATACGCGAGGACTGCGTCGTTGTAGTCGAGGTAACTCATCTCTACTATCCCACAATACGGGATAGATACTTAAAGGTTGGGGTTAAACAAGTTTTCAACGGGGAACCGCCGATGAATCCTTACGAGTTCCTACATAATATCAACACAAGTTGAACGATACAAAAACAACAGATATCGATATGGTCGATCCACGAGCACCGCGGTTTGGACAAGCAGTGACAGCTGGAGTTTTGACTGTCGGCATTGCGTTCCAGTCAATCGTTCCCATCGCACTTGTCGCTTTCATCCTCACTACGTCAGTCATCACACGTTGGCGCGTTGATGTGTACGCGTTGATATGGCGGCACATTGTTGTACGGGTCGTAGGGAAACCAGATGAGAAAGAACCAGCCTCACCGCACCGTTTTGCTAAACTGCTTGGTACTGTCGGAACAATGCTTGCCACCATCCTACTGTATGTTGAGGTGACAATTCCCGGGTACGGTATCGCGGCTGTTGTCGCCGTTCTCGCAGCAGTAGCCGCGAGTACTGGGTTCTGTCTTGGCTGTCGTATGTATCGGCAGGTATCGTTCCTCCGGAAGTACAATATTGTTTAACTGCTATTCTAAAACCCAAGTATTAAGTATACTGCTATACAAGATATGGGTATAGATGAACGTGACCTACGACGGTGTGACAGCGGAGGACAGCCCGGAAACGATCACCGACTTTGTTGACCGACTGGCAGACAACGACCGAGTCGCCTCAGCCAACACAAGCGTTGAAGTTACCGTTCGGGAAGCGGATACGAGCGTGGGAACGGAGGTCTACGTGCGTGAGTACGGCAACGAGGGAATGTGGGTTGACGATTCCGGTGACCGTCCGACGATGGAAGGATCGGGG
>SL_4KL_010_BRINEDRAFT_10000313_pt1 | contig 24420 bp, 25 predicted proteins | sample SodLak_010_BRINE_2_FD_10664 | JGI IMG/M metagenome (IMG submission 10664) | reverse complement strand
CAGGCCTCCGTCGTACAGCCGGGCGTGTCCGCCCGTGGGTAGAAGTAGACGACGGTGTAAGCGGCCGCCGGGTCCGGCACCGAGACGGGTTCGTCGTCCTGATTTTGCAGCGTGAACGTGGGGGCATCCGTGCCGACTTCGAGCATGGATCGGTATGGGCGGAGATGTCGCATAGGCGGTTCGATCCGGTTCCGGGTCGATCGCTCGCTTATGTCCTGTGTCCCGGTTCGCATAGGCCGATACGGCTCCGTTGAACTCCTCCGTTTCGGATATTTGGCCCTGTTGAAACCCTCTAGGCTTGATACGAACTGCGTGCTGAATACACCGCGCAAGTCGGTCACGACACTGCTTTCATATTCGGGGGCTAAGGGAGTAACATGTCTGAAGACCAGTTCCACTACGAGTCAATTGGCGTTATCCGGACGCCATTCGAATCACCGGACGGAATGCCGATTCAACCGGCCGGAGCGGATAACGTAGAGGGTACCGTCGAGGTAGACGAGTCATATGCGGAAGGGTTGCGGGATCTGGACGGGTTTTCTCACTGTATCTTGCTGTATCACTTTCACGCAGGTGCTGACATCGCTTCCTTAGAGGTTGAGCCGTTTCTTGATGAAGAAACAAGAGGAGTCTTTGCTACGCGTGCACCACAACGTCCGAACCAGATTGGTTTCTCTGTTGTCGAGGTTGATTCTGTCACAGATCACGAAGTGATAGTTAGAGGAATTGATGTCGTTGATCAGACGCCGTTGCTGGATATCAAACCGTTCGTTCCTGACTTCGATGTTCCCGATAATGCAGACACGGGCTGGATCAACGCATCGAAGTCAACGATCCAATCGAAGCAGGCTGACGAACGGTTCCTTTGAGAGATTCACCCTCTCTATCTGGGGCGTTCCACGGAGTATCGAGCGAGGAGCGCGGAGCGGCTGTCAACGCTGTTTCCCCGCACCCGCATCGCACCCACACCGTACCGCACCTGCCCCGTACGGGACTCTCGCCCGTACCGCACCCGTACCGCACCCGCACCGCAGCCTCAGACCTCCCCAACCTCGCCACGGCTGGCGGCTCCGCCAGCCGTGGGCTCCCTCGCGCTCGGTTTCGCGCCCTCCGGGCGCTCACCGGGGCGCGCTGACCGCCATGGATCGTTTATATATTGCTTCGTCATCCGATCGAGGAGATTTATAAGCAAACGATCGAGTTCGGGGTCGCTCGCTGCGTCCCCTGTACTGATCATATCTCCAGCCAAAATCGCTCACTGACTGCGGACTTCAACAGATCCACCGAGACGGATTCGGGCCGTGTACCTGCTAGTTCGCGGACGGACAGAACGCGCCCGCGACGAGCAACGGGAAGACGAGCGTCGCCTCCGCTTCGATCTGGGTGTAGTTCGACCGCCCGTCCTTGATTTTCCCCCAGGAGACGGCCTCGTTCGGGGGTGCCCCGGACAGGGAGCCGTCGCCCTCCATCCCCGTCGAGATGTAGACGACGTAGTCCGCGCCGCCGCGGAAGAGGTTCGTCATGATGGCGTGGTGTTTCGGGATGCCGCCGCCGACGGCGATGAGCCCCGTCGTGTCCGCGAGGAACCCTTCCTCGATGAGCGCGTCGTAGTCGTCGAGGATCTCGATGCCGACCTCGGTGTCCTGTCCCTGCCGGTAGTAGTAGAGGAAGTTGCCGACCTCGGCGTCGGTGAGCGCCGGACAGTAGACGGGCACGTCGTTGTCGGCGGCCTGTTTCAACACGGACTGTTCGTCATCGAGCGTCTCACCCAGTTCACGGGCGAAGTCGGTCGGCGTGCGGACCTTCTCCTCGGCGAAGAAGTCGTCGAAGAAGTCGTAGAGGTACTCCTCCAACCAGACGTACCGGTCGGAGGGGACGAAGAGGTTGCCCAGTCGGTTGATCCCCCGCTCGCGGAGTTCGGCCTCGTCCGCCTTCCAATTGCCCATCTTGAACGGCTTTGCCGTCTTGATCACGTCCTCGGTGATCGACCCGGAGGTCGTGATGATCACGTCGACGTATCCCTCCTCGACGAGGTAGGCGACGGTCTCGCGCAGCCCCGAGGAGATGATGTTCGAGGTGAACGTCAAGTAGACGGTGGCGTCGGCCTCCTGCATCCGCTCGGCGATGTCGATCGCCTCCGCGAGTTGTGTCGCCTGAAAGCCGGTCGTCGCGTACGCGTCGAGAAACTCGCCGAAGTCGAATTCGCCACGGAAGTCGTAGCCGCGAACGTCCGGGGTGGACAGTTCCTCCTCGCTTCCGGGGAGCACGTGGTCGTGTGAGCGATCTGGATCCATACCGTCGGTAGTGCGATGACCGTCTTGAACCGACCGGAATCGTTCCGGCTAGCGGCGGGACGGATATGTGACTCGGCCACGCTCACGATGCAGCGTTCGTATCCCTGCCCTCGGTGTACCGGACAATAAAGTACGCAAACACCAACCCAATGAGCAGAATTCCAAACCCGCCGGCGGCGGTGAGTGCATCACTCGCCGTCTCGAACTCGTCGATTCGGAAGCTGATTATCTCACGTGCGATCGCAATGATCGCGGCACCGATCACGATCTGGATGACTGGCTCGTCGCGAGCATACGCGATCAGCGTCCGGTGCACCTCGACGATGATCAACAACAAAAGGACGGTGTTCAGGAGTTCGACGACCGCAAGCGGGTCGGTGAACTCACCGCTCACGATCAGATTCCATAGCCCAAGGAGCAGATCGAACACGCCGATAACGAACAGTATCAGCGTAAAGTACGCGGTCGCCAGCACGAGCCATTGCATCGCTGACACTGATGGCTCAGTGACCCGTGACAGGTCGAGTTCGGATTCCACGTATGAGTATTCTCCGCTGTCGATATAAATACACGATTGTGTAAGATAAACATCAACTCTTCACAAGCCCTCGGACGGTTGCCAGCGTCAAGAACTGGCGATACGTGCCCGAATCGGCGGCCGCATCCAAGCGGGATCCGATCAACCCCCTTAGCCCAACTTCGCCGGATACGTAGGGTGGACTGAGATGGGATGACTGAGACGGGATACTCCCACGTGCCATGCGGTCTGGGGATAGAAACGAGCGGACCCACCGACGCGACCTCGAAACAGCTTATATATCGGCGGCCAAGATCCATCACATGAACGACGCGAAGACGCGGTCGGGGTCGACCGAGGGGTGGCGATGAACACGCTCGCCATCGACTACCGTGGCCACGACCGCGTCGAGGAGGTCGTCGACCGGCTGGCGTACGCCGCCGAACACGTCAGTATCGAGTTCGACGGCTGGGAGGAGCCGAACGTGAAGGGCCCGGGGCTGTACTTCGCGGTCATCGCCGATCGCGAGTACGGGGAGTACGCGGACCCGATGGGCGACAACCGATGGCCACGCGGCGACTGTGCGTGTGTCTTCTCGGAGGACGCCTTCGTCGACGCCGCCGAACGCGTTGGACTCGGCCGTGACGGCGGCATCGTCGTCGCCGTCGACGGCGAGGTTCAGGCCCAGATGGTCCGGTTCCGCGACCTTGGCGCGCACGCCGATGAGGCCGACCTCATGGACGGCGTGGAGTACGAGCCGTGGATGGGCTCACGGCATATGAGCGCCATCGAGACCTCCGTCCGTCCGGAGGTCGTCGCGACCGTGACGCTGAGCGAGGAGAGCGGGCGCGTCAGCGTCTTCCGCGACGGCGAGGCGAACACCTACACCCGCGCGGAGATCGGCGGCCGCTGGCGCACGGACTGAGCGCAGCGAGCCGAGTCGAAGACCGATCGCGGCAACCAGTCACCCCTATTCTTAACCACCCCGGCGCGCGAAGACCGTGGTATGTACGACGACATACTCGTTCCGACCGACGGCAGCGAAGCGGTTGACCGCGCGCTCGAACACGCCATTCGCTTGGCAAGCGACCACGACGCGCGGGTTCACGCGCTCTACGTCGTCGACCGGCGGATCGTGACGGCGAACTCCGGCGACCTCCGCGACGAACTCGTCGCCGACCTCGAAGCGCAGGGCGAGGAGGCGGTCTCGGCCGTCCTCGAACGGGCCGCGGAGGCCGACCTCGACGCCGAACGCGTCATCCGGCGGGGGACGCCCGACACGGAGATCGTCGCGTACGCCGAGGAGGCGGGGATCGACGTCATCGTCATGAGCCCGGAGGGTAAGTCCCCGCGTGAGCGGCTCCGGTCGCTCGGCAGCGTCTCCGACCGCGTCGCCGACGACGCGAGCGTGCCGGTGTTCCTTATCAAGTAGCGCTCGCGGCGACCAACCCTTCGGCGGACTCCCGGATCCGCTCGACCCGGTCGCGTTGCCGTTCGGTCGCCTCGGCTATCCCGTTCGCCCGGTCCGCCATCTCGTCGGTCGCGGTCGCGGACTCCTCGACGGCCGCGGCGATCCCCTCCACCGACGTCGCTTGGGTATCCATCGCGTCCGAGACCTCGGCTATTCCCGCCGAGGCGTCCTCGACGGCACGTTCGATGGCATCGAGCCGATCGGCGACGTCCGCGACGCGTTCGGTTCCGTCATCGACCCGATCGGCGGTCCGTTCGAGGCTTTCGAGCGTTCCCACGCCGCCGTCGGCGAGCTCCTCAACGACCGATTCGATCTCCGCGGCGTGTTCGGCCGTGTCGCTCGCGAGCGATTTGACCTCGTCGGCGACGACCGCGAAGCCGGCCCCCGACTCGCCGGCGCGGGCGGCCTCGATCGAGGCGTTGAGCGCGAGCAGGTTCGTCTGTTCGGCCACATTCGCGATCACGTCCGCGACGCCGCGGATGTCGTCGATCCGTTCGTGAAACCGTCGCGTCTCCATCCGGACCGCGTCGGTCGCCTCGCCGATCTCGGCCATCGCGTCGGCCGCCTCGGTCGCGGCCGCGACGCCGTCGGAGGCGAGGCCGCTCGCGTCGGCGCTCGTCTCCGCGACGGTCTCCGCCGTCGCCGCCACCTCCTCGACGGTGGCGGTCATCTCGTCGGTTTCGCGCGCGAGTTCGCGCATCCGGTCGGCCTGTGCCCCCGCAAGCTGGTCGATCTGGTCCCCTCTGGCGGCGACGGATTCCGTCGTCTCCGCGAGATCCCCGACGGGTTCAGCGATCCGCTCGGCCACGTCGCACGCCAGTTCGCGCTGTCGTCTCGCCTCACGCTCGGCCTTCCGCGAGTAGGACTCGACGTAGGTGTCGATGGCGATCCCCTGATCGAGCGTGACCGCTTTGATCACCGAGAGCGCCTCCCTGCGGAACCGATCGACCGCGTCGGCGGCGGACGACGTCTCGGTTCCGTCAGTCGCGCTGACGTCGTTCGCGTCGGCTCCGGTCGCGCTGACGTCGCCCGTGTTCTCCTCGGTCGGAGCGACGGCATCCACGGAGGCCACCGCCCGCTCCGCGAGCACGTCGAAGAGGCCCTCGTAGTAGATGACGTACTGGCTGAGGTAGGCGTCGGGGCCGAGCCCGAGCAGGTCGTGTAGCCTGCCCACGCGGGCTCTATCGGCAAAGTACTCCCTTCCGTAGGTCTCCTCGGCGACGAGCCGCTGGAGGTATCGCTGCTGGCCCGCGCGCAACGCCGGCATCTGTAACGAGGAACGCTCCAGCACTCGCCGTACCGAGGGGTCCGTCTCGATGTGCTCGTAAAACTCGGTGACGAGGTCGTCGATGACGCCGTCGACATCGTCCGCGACCGCCGAGAGCCGCTCGGCGTCCCGGGCGTCGAACCCCGCATACCGTTTCCGCCGCTCGATATCGGGCCCGTCGATCCCCAACCGATCGAGCAGTTCGTCCCCGTCAACCGTGGCCCGCACCGCGTCGTCGACTGCCACGTCCATGGGCTTCCCCCGGCCGCCACCCGTCGGCGTCGTTCCACTCATACCCCCCGAGAGGCCACATCCCGGTAATGAATGTTGCCCCCGGATTATCGGACCGTATAATGACCCGACGTCCCGGGTGGTTGACGGATCGACTCGGGCGATACCGACCGGCTACGTGACGAACTTCAACAGGTCGTCGCGGTTGTGCTCGTGGAATCGATCGCGAAGACATGCGAGCAGCGGTTCGATCTCGCCCCGCTTCGCACAGATCGGCGCGATCGACTCCGACCACTGCTGCCAGGGCGGGTAGAGGCCGAGGCGCTCACAGATCGCATCGAGCCGCTCGTCGAGGTCGTCGATCTTGTCGGTCTTGTTGACGGCAACGATCGGGTCGATGCCGACGTCGACGAGGAACTCGAACATCTCGATGTCGTGGGGAATCTCCCCACGCTTCGTGTGTCGGTCGATGATCTCCACCGCGCTCTTGCCGTCGACGACGATCACGCCGGCGACGATGGCGTCGGCGTTCCCCTCGATGTAGCGCACGATGTCGGTCTTTATCGCCTCGCGCTGATCCGCCTCCACGCCGGACATGAAGCCGAAGCCGGGCAGGTCGGTGAACATGAACGACTCGCTCGCCCAATCGAAGTGGTTCGGCTGGCGGGTCACCCCGGGTTTCTTGCCCGTCGAGAAGTCATGGCCCGTCAGCTCGCGCATCAGCGTTGATTTGCCGACGTTCGACCGCCCCACGAGGACGACCTCCACGTCGCGATCCGGCCGGTCTTCGAACATGGTTCGAGACAACGCGGGTGAGCCGTTTAAAAACGCGGAAAGGGATCGGCCCGTCGTGCCGCCTTGGGAAGTGGTCAGTTCGTCACGTGCGCGGTCGTCCCCGGCGAGTGATCGTCGGCCGGCCCGTCGTCCTGTGCGGCGAAGGCACGGCCGAACATCCGGAAGATGGCCACCTGCCCGTAGAACTGAACGAAGGGAACGAGCACGAGTCCGATGACGGTGATGGTGAGCACGCCGGTCACGGCCCACAGGATGAGGCTGACGACGAGCGGCATGAGGACCGCCACGAGATACTCGACGCTGAACAGGGTCGGGGCGAGTCGGGAGGGGTCGAAGGCCGCCCCAATTCGATCCTCGACTGCATACGCCGTGAGCGCGGCTGGCACGGCGTAGTAGATGAGCAGCACCACCGGAATGAACGCGAGCAGCGCGAGCACGCCGAGGCCGCCGATGAGCACGCCGGCGTCGCCGCCGATGGCTCCGCCAGCCCCGAGTACGACGACCACGAGGAGGAGGTACCCCACGATCGGAATGAACCCGTACGCGACCGCGATGATCGTCGCGATGACGCCACGAACGAGCAGCGTCCCCCAGTCGGTGAATTCCGGCGGGGTCTCCTCCCCGCTCACGGTCGATTCGAGCACCTCGACTAAGTATCCGGCCAGCAGGAACGCCGGGATCACGAGCCACGCGAAAAAGCCCAACACGCCGCCGATGAGTATCCGCCCGACCCACTCATCGCGGATCGGATAGGAGAGCCCGTCTTCAAGCATGCCCCGATTGACACAAATCGAGTATATAAATCCTGTGTCGTCGGGTTTAGGTGGCACTTGCCCGTCGCGTCCGCATGGAGAAGGAGCCGTTACGGACGCTGATCTGGGACACCTTGGAGGACCGTGGGGAGGCACGGTTTCCGTTCCCCCCACACGGCCGGATCCCGAACTTCGCCGGCGCGGGGGAGGCTTGTGACCGGCTCGTGGAGACGGACGTCTGGCGGGGGGCCGAGACGCTGAAGTGTAATCCGGACGCCCCACAGCTTCCCGTCCGGCGGGCGGCGTTGCGCGCCGGCAAGACCGTCTATATGGCCCAGCCGCGCCTCCGTGACCCCGACCCGTTCCTTGAACTCGACCCGGCCGTCGTGACCGACATCGACGAGGCGACGACCGTCTCCGGCGTGTCGAAACACGGCGTCCCCGTCGCCCCCGAGGACGTCCCCCACGTCGACCTGATCGTCGCCGGCTCCGTCGCCGTCGCGACCGACGGCACCCGCGTGGGCAAGGGTGAGGGCTACAGCGACCTCGAATGGGCGGTCCTCCGCGAACTCGACGCCGTCGACGAGGATACGACGCTGGCGACGACCGTTCACGAGCGACAGGTCGTCGACGGCCCGCACTCCCCGCTCCCCGAGGACGAGTCGCCGCCGACCCCGGATGCACATGACGTGCCGCTCGATCTGATCGTCACACCCGAGCGGGTAGTTCACACGGGGACACCCTACAGACGACCCGACGGCGTCGACTGGGGCCTACTGGACGCCGAGCGGCTCGCCGAGATACCGGTGTTGGCGGAGCGTGCACCACGAAGGGGATAACCCGGTGCAGTGCGGCCACTCGGCGCTGACACCCGCGCAGGACAACGGTTTTAGGGCTCGCGTGGAAACGTCGGGCGCATGGATGATGAGGGTCGGGAGTACTACGTCATCAGCGACCTGCACATCGGTGGGGACGAACAGTTGGAGGACGTCGAGTTCCTCGATGAGCTCCTCGCGTTCCTCGACCGGTTCGAAGGGACCGATGACGACGTGGAGATCGTCATCAACGGGGACGCCTTCGGCCTTTGGGAGTTCACGACCGTCGAGGGTACCGAGAAACTCGACGTCTTAGAGGAGACGTATCCCGAGCTGTTCGAGACGTTCCGCCGCGTCGGCGAGGACGTGCAGATCACGTTGCTTCCGGGCAATCACGACCACGAACTCGCCGCCTACGAGGAGTACGTCGACCGCTTCGCGGCGTACAATATCGACCTCGTCCAGGAGCCGTCGATCACCCGCCCGATCGGTGACCGGGAGATCCACTTCGAGCACGGCCACCAACACGACCCGAACAACCGCATCGACGACTGGGGAAGCCCGCATGCGACCCCGCTCGGCTACTTTTATAACACGCTCGTGACGAGCCGGGCGGGTCGGCTCTCGGACCGCGGGCGCTACAACTGGCTGAAGGACGTCCAGGCGGTGACGCCGACCGAACGGATGCCGATCTGGCTGATCTCGAAGTACTTCTACCGGGAGATGAACCCCGTGTTGCGCTACGCGCTCGTCCCGTTCCTGTTGTTTTTCAATATCAGCGTCCTGCTCGCGCTGCTCGCGGCGGCCGACATCGCCGGGGTCTGGTCGATGCCCGTCGATCGCACGACGGCGTTCCTCGGGCAGTTCGGAACCGCGGGCACCGCCGTCTGGTTCCTGCTCGCGATCAACNTCGTCGTCACGGGACTCATCGTGCTCGTTGCGGTCCCGNTGTATTTCATCAGACGCGACGTGCGCAAGACGATAGAGCGCTTCGGCGTCCTCGAAACGTCGCTGACCGTCGACGCCGAGGGACCCTACGAGCCGGCCGCCCGGGAGGTCTTTGAGGCGAACCCCGACGCCGTCGTCTTCTGTTATGGACACACCCACCGGCCGCTCGTCCGTGACATAGAGGGCGGCGTGATGGTCAACACCGGGACGTGGCTGAAACGGCTTCACCGTCGCGACGGGATCATCGGCGTGTTGCCGCCGGTGTTTTACCCATCATATCAACTCGCCGCGGTGCGGATCGCCGAGGCGGACGAGGGGATACTCGTGGAGTACGAGACCGAACGGAAGCCCAGCCCGGCCACCGAGGAGTTGACCCGCACGGAGCGGTTTTTCACCGTCGGCCGCGAGCCCGAACCGGACCTCCCAGAGCGCGTGGTGATCGACCCGGAGACCGGCGAGGCGACGTCGCTGTCGACGGATATAGGCCCGTCCGCGACGTAGTCACGTCATGACTCGAACGGTGACGTATCGGTGCAGCGAGTGTCTTGAGGGCTCGGTGACTCGCTCATTCGACACGTCCCACCTCATGGCGCGCTGTCCGGCCTGTGACTCCTTCACCCGACTGATAAACGGAGCCGTCATCGAACAGTACGAGGCCTACGAGGCGGAGCCGCCGGAGTCGTTCGAGTGGAACCGCCTCGACAGGCTCGAAAAGCTCCTCGTCGCCGAACGGATCACCCGAACGGACCGAACGCTCGCGGATTTCAGCATCGAGGAACGCGGCAGCCTCGAGTGACCTCGAACAGCGGGCCCGAACCACTCACCGAACGAGCGGCATGTTGTAGCTCGTCTCCTCGGCCATCACGAACTCCCACGTCGCTTCACACTCACACGAGACCTGCGAGAAGACGGTCGGGTCCTGCCGGAGGTCGAAATCCTTGATCGCCGTCTGCACGCGGTCGTCACACTCGCCGCAGTTGTGCGCGCCCCGCTCGGAGCCGTGTCCAACCGGATCGGAGACGACGATGGCGTCGACGTGGGCCGTCTCCTCGAGGACGTGTGCGACCGACCAGAGCCACGGCGGCCGATAGCCACCCTCGAAGAAGAGTTCGTCGACCATCGTGTACCGCTGGACGTTACAGGGGTTCATCGAGACGGTGTGACAGCCGTCGACGGCCGCACAGCGTTCGATGGAGTCGATCATGTCGGCTGCGGCCTCCGGCTCCGAGAGGAACGGCGGTTTCATCAGGAGGTACGCTTTCACCCCCACGTCGGCGTCGTGTTCGTCGTCGGCGACGGCGGCCTCCGCGCAGGCGTCCTCGAAGTCGGCGAAATCGAAGTACTTGTTCACACAGTCCCGGCGGACGCGGTCGGTCGCGGTCTCCAACCCGACGGCGACGTCCGTCGCGAGTCCGTGTGCGGCAAAGTCGGCGAGCTTTTCGCGGTCGACGAAGTCCGGGAGCGACTCGACGACGATCCGGTCGCGGTCGGCGAAGGTTTCCGCGATCGACTGACGGGTCTCTGCCGGCACCTCACGCTCGTCGAGGAAGGAGCCCGAGGTGTAGATCTTGATCAACTCGGCGGGTTCCTCGGCGTGCTCTCGCTCGTGTTCGAGACAGACTTCGATCTGTTGGCGGAGCGCCCCGTCGCCCACGCTGCCGCCTTCGACGGACTCGGCGACGTAGCCGCACATCGTACAGCCGCCGGCGCGGGCCCAGCGACAGCCGCCGGTATTTAAGATGATCGTGAGCGAGTTCACGACCCCATCGGGGGTGTTGTCCTCGTCGATCCAGACGCGGGTGGGTTGGGTGGGGTCGTACGTCTCGGTTCGTTCCGCGCGGATGTCACGCATCACCGCGTTGTGTGCGTCCATTCCGCGCCCCTGCTCGTAGGCGTCGGGGCTCGGCTTGCTCATTGCTGATCACGAGTCGGCCCGCGCCTAAAGCGGTGTCGTCAGCGACGTGTCCATCCCGTCCTCACTCACGGCCCGACTCGGCGAACGACACGCCTTTATCGGCACCGCCGGTACCCGTAGAGACGATGGACGACCGGACCCGTTCGTACCTCGCGGGTCGTTTCGGTGACTACTACCGAAGCGTCTCGCTCTCCCCGCCGCCGGACGCCCACCTCCGCGAGTGGGGCCACATCCCGTGGACCCCGGGACCGGGGACGACGATGATCCGGCACAACTCCGCCTATGACCTCGGCGACTTCGATACGTTCTTCGCCGAGGAGGCACCCCGTCACGCGTACTTCTCGGCCGCCCGCTACGACGACCCGGGTGCTTCGACGATGTCGAAGAAGGGCTGGCAGTCGGCCGACCTCGTCTTCGACCTCGACGCCGATCACCTCCCCGGCGTCGACCCCGAAACGACCTCATACAAGGACATGCTCGAGGAGTGTAAGGCCGCACTCGATCGGCTGCTCGCCTTCTTAGAGAACGACTTCGCGTTCGAGGACCTCACGATCGTCTTTTCGGGCGGTCGCGGCTATCACGTCCACGTTCGCGACGAGTCGATCCGCGAACTCGACGGGGAGGCGCGTCGGGAGATCGTCGATTACGTGCGGGCGATCGACCTCGACACCGAGAACCTGATCCACACCGTGACCGAACGCGGGACGACGAAGCGCGTCCTTCGGACGAATGGCGGCTGGGGCGCTCGTGTGCACGAGGAACTCGTCGAGTACGCCGACAGGCTGCGGGGGATGGACGAGTCGGCGGCGCGCGAGGAGCTGATGCGGCTCGACGGCATCGGCGAGGGTCGCGCCAAGACGATCCTCGGCGCCTTCGAGCGCAACCCGCAAGCGGTCCGCGAGGGGAACGTCGAGGCGGGTGGCCCCGGCGTTCGCCGGCTCGTTTCGGCGCTGGCCGCGCAGGTGCGAGCGACCCAGACCGCGCCGATCGACGAGCCGGTCACGACGGACATCCGGCGGCTCATTCGGCTTCCTGGGACGCTTCACGGGGGTTCGGGGCTCGTCGTCACCCGGATCCCGCGCGAGGAGTTCGACGACTTCGACCCGCTCGTTGACGCGATCCCCGAGCGGTTCGTCGGCCGCGAGATCGCGATCGAGACCGACGCCGAGCGGACGGTAGAACTAAGCGGGAAGCGCGTGTCAGTACCGTCCGGTAGAAGCAACGTCCCCGAGTTCGTGGGTATCTTCCTGATGACCCGCGGCGAGGCGCGAAAGGCCCCCGAACAATGACCGCGACATGAACCTCGATGAACTCCGATCGGTGCAGGCGAAAGAGCGCCGCAAGGACAGCCTCCAGCACCTGCGCGACGCGTTCTACGACAACGTCGCGGCGTACCTCGCCGACCTTCGGGCCGCACGCGACCGCCGCGCGGGCGAGGTGGACAATCCCTTCTCGGACGATGACGTGCGTCGCATGTCCGATGAGATCGAGACGGCCGAGGAGGTCGCCGAGGCGCTGTATGAACGTCGCGTCGGCAAGGTGGTGAAACTCGCGTCCTTTGCGGCCGCCGACATGCCCGTCGAGACCGAGGGGATGACGAGCCAGGAGCGGGCGCTCTTCGAGGACCTCGTCGAGCGGATCGGCGCGAACAAATCGGTCGTCCTTGAGGCCCTCTCGGGCGCGACGACCCCGGGAGGGCAGGGGGCGAACATCCCCGCCGGAAACGACCCCGACCCGACGCCGGACACGACGGCGGATCCGGCCGCCGACCCCGCGCCCGAATCGGGTGGGGCGCTCGCGGAGGCGATGGGCGCGGCGGAGCCACCCGCCGACCGTGAGCAACCCGCCGACCGTGAGCCACCCGCTGACGCGTCCGCCCCGCCGAAGGAACCGCCGGGAACCGACCCTGATCCCGGCACGCTTGACCCCGATCCCGGTGCCGTCGACGCTGACCCCGGCGCCATCGCCGATCCGGAACCGGATGCGGTCGACAACTCGGGACACCCCCAGGTTGCCCCCGGCGTGACGGACAGCCCCTCCAGCGATAGTGATGGCCCCGTGCCGGTCGATCCGGAACCGGCCCCGCCGGGTGCGGTCGATGCCGACCCGACCGCCGACGCCCCGGGCGAGCCCATGGGTGATGGCGGGTCGGCGGCCGCCTCCGCCAGCGACGTCGACCGCAACGGCGTCGTTCCATCCACCACCTCATCACCGTCGACCTCCTCGCCCCAATCCACCTCCTCATCCCCATCTCCCTCCACCCCCGGCGACGAGGGAGATCGGATGACCGTCAGGATCACCGCCGACGTCGGCGAGATCTTCGGGACCGACGAGCGGGAGTATCACCTCACGAGCGAGGACGTGGTGAGTTTACCCTCGGCGAACGCCGAGCCGCTTCTCAAACGCGATGCGGCCGAGCCGATCGAGTGAGCTGCCGGCACAAGAGCGCCATCGTCGAGTGAGCGTTGTGGATGGTCGTTTTCGAGGGTGGAGACACCGTTTCGTCACGCTCCACGAACCGGGATGGCTGCACTCCAGGGCTGCGGTGATAAAAAAGACGGTAGCGTGTTGACCGGCTATCCGGGCGGTTCCTCCTCGGGGAGGCCGTCATCGGGCAGCTCCCCCTCGGGCGGCACCGGCTCACTCGGCGGGTCGGCGTCTCCCTCCGGTGGCTGTGTGCCCGCGTCCCGATCGTTTTCAACGAGGAAGTCCGCGAGGTTTCCGATCAACACGTCGTTATCGACACGCTGGGCGTTCTCCGGCGACATGAACGCACTGTCCCCGGCGATCACAACGTTGCCCTGATGGACAAGCAGCGGTTCCTCCGTCGACTCGCGGGTCGTCGAGAGCTGGCTCCCATCGATCGGGCGCAACGTACCCTGGGTGGTGCTCGCCCCGACGGGCGTCGCCGATTGGAAGACGACACGGTCGACATCCCGCGTTATCGGCGAGTCGATGTCCGGCTCGGCATAGACGCGTTGATAGTTTAGATCGTGTTCCTCCATGTTGTATACGTATCCGGGGTGGGTGGTCACGCCGAGTGCCGAATCGAGCGAGGCCGCACCGGGCCCATCGAACTCCGCGCTCGCGTCACTGGCCAACAGCACGTGGCCGTCGTTCTCGACGAAGACCTCGATGTCCTCGACCTCCTCGTCGGCGTACTCGGTACGGAAGGTCACGAAGGCGTCGGCCTCGGCGAGGTCGGCCCCGAGTGCGGTCGGTTCACCGTCGGCCGGTGGGCGCTGTGCAGCGTCCGGATCCGGCGTGTGTATCCGCACCTCATGACCGTTCTCGATGAGGGCGTTCACCAACGGCCGAACGTCACGGTCGGCCGCCCCATCAGCACCCAGCCCGAGCAACGCGAGCGGGTCCACCGGCATCGCCCCGTCGGCTGCACCGGCATCGATGAGGACCATCTGTGCGGGGCCCGTGCTCGACATCGTCACGTCGGCCTCGCCGGGGGTCCCGTCGCTGATCAGCTCCTCATCGAGGTAGTGGTCGTTTTCGAGGTCGGGTGGGGAATCGGCACCGTCAGCGGTGAGGTAGCCGATCCCTGCAGCCCCGCCGAGGATCAGCGCGATCGTCGCCACGAACGCCACGGCGAGCGTCATGGCGCGGCTCATGGACTCACCTCCCTCGAAAGCGAGGGTACATCGTCCGTCCCATCGCTCTCCTCCGTCCCGTTAGCTTCGTCATCGGTCGCGTCTTCGCCCCCGGTTGCGTCGGTGGCGTCGACCGCCGCCTCAACGTCGTCCGCGGCGAAGCGTTCGATGGTGTCGATGTGCGGGACGGCACCATCATACACGTAGGCGAACGGCATCGGTTCGATGTCGGCGTAGCCGGGGTCGTTCGAGTAGACGGCGACGAGTTCATCGTCGGTCTGGATCAGGATGGGCAAGCCGCCGTCCATCCCGGTCTCACGGGTATCGACCTCGTACGTGCGCATGTTCGCACGTTCGGCCGCCTCGTGGACGGCCTCATCGAGCGACCCGATCTCGTCGGCAAAGCCGTTGTGGATCGCCTCGGTGCCGAGGTAGACGTCGGCGTGTGCGACCTCCTCACGCGACATCTCGAACTCGTCACCGCGTTCCGCCATCATGGCATCGACGAACGTGTCGGCGAGCGTCTGTTGTTGGGCCCATTGTTCGATCTCGTTGCTCCCGGTTTTATCGGGGCCGCTGGGACCCTCAGCCGGTGGCGAGCTGCTCGGTGCCGGCGCGTTCAAGCCGATGCTGCCGACGGTGGAGGTGGGCAGGACGTAGATGTCGTCGGCGGGGGCCATCGCGTAGTAGCCACCGGAGGCGCTTATGTCCTGTACGCTGGCGATGACGGGCATCTCATCGCTCGTTCGCTGTACCGATTTGTACATCCGCTCGGAGGCGACCGGTTGGCCGCCGCTCGTGTCTATTTTCAACACGACCGCACCGACGGAGTCGTTGTTTCGTACTTCGGTGAGTTCTGTTTCAACGTCGTCCGCGAGGGCGGCGTTGACCGGTCCTTCGACCTCAACGACTGCGACCGTGTCGGCGGGCTCGTTGGTGGTGCCGTAGACCGCGGGGACGAACAGTCCCGCGACCACAGCGGCGGCCACAACGACGATTGCGACCTGCTGTCGCATCGAGAAGGCTTCAATGTATTTCTTAGCGGGCATTGCCACCTAAACCCTTAGATGGTCGTCACTTAACGGTACGGGTAAGCCGTATAGCGATTGTAGTCACACGACGTTTCCCACAACAGACTCCTCGCTACGCTCGTCGGTTTGAAGTGGGGTGAAAATGGGCCGGCGCAGATGTCGAACCGGTACGAGACGGTCGTCCTCGCTTTGCTCGGACGCTGCGACTCGTGTGTTCGAACCTACGCCTCGTCATGCCTGCCCGCATTTTGGCCTTCTCGCTTCGCTCGTCGGTGTAAAATGCGGGCAGAAATGGGCCGGCGCAGATTCGAACTGCGGTTACGGCCACCCGAAGGCCGAAGGATACCAGGCTACCCCACCGGCCCGCAAAAGTAGTGAGGCCGGCGCGTCTTTTAACGCTTCCGAACACGACCGCGAGCCGGCAGCCACACCGAACCCCTCACCCCTCGAAGTACCGATCCCGATGCCGCCGACACCCCGGATTGAACGCCGCGCCACACGCCGGACACGCGTCCCCACACCCGAGATACGCCCGCGCGGTGAGCGTCGATCCGCACCGCCCACACAACACCGCCGGCTCGTCGAACCGATCCCGCGGCCACGGCTCCAACCGATGGTCCGTCACCTCGTCGTGACAGGCGAAACAGGGATAGTAGACGTCACAGCCGCCACAGCGCAGCGCGACAACGTCCACCGGATCGTCCCAGTGGACACACCGCGTCTCGGGGTCGACTGCGACACCTCGCAGTGGCACGGGAAAGCGTTCATCGAACGCCGGCGGACGGGTCGTCCGTCGCTCCAGGTCGGCGGCCGATCCGTGGTCGTCTCCGACCGCGTCGTCCCCGGCCGCAGCGCCCCCATCCGCATCCCCGTCGTCGCCCGTGGGCATGCTCAGTAGCTCGTGTAGCCGTCGGTGTCGAGCCAGTTGTGTGCGACCGAGACGGTGTGATCGGCGTGGAGCAGTTCCGGGCCGACACGGAGCTCGTGGTCGGCACGCTCGTCGAGGAGCGCGGCCTCGTCGACGGTGAAATCGCCGTGATCCGAGAGCACGAACACGGGATCCGTCGGCGGGGTCGCTTCAACGAGCGGGTCGCCGTCCTCGTGAAGCGTCACGAGCGACCCGTCCCCGACCACCCGATCGAGCGTCGCTTCGAGGCCCATCCGGCGCAACTCGACGCCGGGGGAGACGTCGGCGGGCATGTGGCCGATCGCGTCGGCGCGGGCGGCGAGCGCGTCCCGGATCCGGGCGGCCACGTTGCGCTCGTCGGGGTGGAGGTGACGGAGCCGGTTCGAGTCGAACGTCACGGTGAGCGTGTCGCCACAGATCAGGTGCACCCGCACGTCTTTGCGGATCCCGTGTGAGAGGAAGACGCCGGTCGCGACACAGCGGCAGAGCAGGTCGAGTCGGCCGGCCCCGGGAAGGTCATCGAGCGAGATCGGGTCCGGCGTCGTCGGCACGTCGTGGCCGACGATGATGAACTGGCGCATACGCATCCGTCAGTCCAAATCGACATAAGCCGTGCGACCCTTCTTGGAGACATGAGCGTCGCCGGACTCTGTCACGTCTGTGAATCGGCCGCCGCCCGCCACACCTGCGGGCTGTGCGGGCAGGCGGTCTGTGTCGATCACTGGCAGTCGACTGCCAACGCCTGCAGCGCCTGTGCACGCGGGACCGGCGGCGGGGTGTGACCGTCAGTCTCTGGGGGCACCCCACGCGATCGGGCGTCTCCCAACGTGACACACGCGCCGATCACCGATACCGGTTGAGTCGCTTTTTCAGCCGCTTCGCTGCGTCGCCGGCCGCACCGAAGTAGGTCGCCTCGTCCTCGGGCCGGGCGGCGTTCTCGCCGGCAAAAATTATCCCCCGCGAGGAGTTCACGAGGCCGACATCGACGCTCGTGCCGGGGACGGAAGCGAGCCCGTGTTCGACGGCCGCCTCGGCGTCGCCGCCCTGTGCGCCGACCCCCGGGACGAGGAAGGGGATCTCGGGGACGATCTCCCGGACGGTTTCGAGCTCCTCGGGTGCGGTCGCGCCGACGACGAGGCCGACGTTCCCGTTCGCGTTCCAGACGTCGGCGAGGGCGGCGACGCGCTCATAAAGGGGCTCACCGGAGGCGAGCTCGAGATCCTGGAGGTCGGCCCCGCCGGGGTTAGAGGTTCGACAGAGGACGAATACGCCGGCGTCGGTGTCGAGGAATGGTTGGAGGGAGTCCTGGCCGAGGTAGGGGTTCACCGTGATGGCGTCGACGGTTTTGAGGACTTCGGCGTACTGTCGACTGGTATTTCCGATGTCGGCCCGCTTCGCGTCAAGGAGGACGGGGACGCCCTTCCCCTCGGCGTAGGCGATCGTTTCGGTGAGCGCACGCCAGCCGTCGGGGTCCTCGTAGAAGGCGGCGTTCGGTTTATAACAGGCCGCGTGTTCGTGGGTCGCGTCGATGATCCGGCGGTTGAACGCCCATCGCGGGAGGTCGGCGTCAGCGAGGAAGTCGGGGAGTCGGCTCGGGTCGGGGTCGAGGCCGACGGAAACGACGCTGTCGGTCGTGTCGATCCGCTCGGCCAGGATCTCGAAGAAGCTCATACCTCGTCTCTTCATCGGGTGGCGCTAAACGTTGTCCTTCCCGCCTCCGTGGCGGGGTCGGTTATACACCTCCGTTTTCGACATCTCGAACCGGCCTGCGCTGTTTTTCAATTGCGCCCCGCCACACACCGATCCGTCGGCCTCACCCTCCCCAGCCGACGACCGACGCCCTCCGCGTCGCTTCGGGCGTCGGTCGGACCCTCGCGCGCGTTTCTCGCGCGCGCCGGAGGGGTGGTAGGGAGCCTCTCGGCCACTTCGTGGTGTGCGGGCTGGCTGGTCAACCTTTATAAAACACAACGGCTCCACACTCCCCGTGACGTAATCAGCCGTCCACGTCGGTCGAGGCGGGTGTGCGGTGCGCCGTCGTGGAACGTCGGTCGCACGCACCGCCTGTTCGCCAACCCGCTCGCTTCCGCTTCGAGCCGTCGGCTCGACTACTCGCCCCAGTTCGCGACGCGCTGTGGGCGGTCGGAGACGGCCATCACGTCGAGGTCGTCGTCCTGATGTGCGAGCGCCTCCAGCGCCGCCTTCGCCGACGCGTGCGTCGAGAAGTAGGTGATCTCCTCCTCGACGGCCACCTCCAACAGCTCACGCTGACGTGAGACGATCAGGTCGATCTCGCCGTGCCGAGTCGCCTCCACAAGGTCCGTCGCCGTGGACAACTCGAAGTGCTCCGCGAAGCCATCGACGAGCGCATCGCCCGCCTCCGTGTCCGGGTCCGGGAACTCCTCGGCCGAGAGGTCGACGACCGCCGTCCCGCTCCGCGGGATCGCCTTGCCCGTCGAATCCTGCGCCTTGTCATAGGCCTTCCCGAACGACCGGGCCGTCCCCATCACTTCGCCGGTGGATTTCATCTCCGGGCCGAGCCGTGGGTCCGATCCGGGCAGCCGGTCGAACGGGAGGACGACCTCCTTCACGCTGCGATGCTCGGGGATCCGCTCTTCGACCTCCAGGTCAGCAAGCGTGAGGTCGTCGGTCATCACCTTCGCGGCGAGTTTCGCGATCGGGACGCCGGTCGCCTTCGAGACGAACGGCACCGTCCGTGAGGAGCGTGGGTTTGCCTCAAGCACGTAGACCGTGGTCTCCACGTCGTCGTCACCGACGCCGGTCACCGCGAGTTGGACGTTCAACAGGCCGACCGTATCGAGCGCCCGCGCGATCTTCTCGGTTACCTCCCGGACCTCCGCGAGGGTCTCCTCCGAGAGCGACCGCGGCGGGATCATACACGCGGAGTCCCCGGAGTGGACACCGGCGCTCTCGACGTGTTCCATCACGCCGCCGATCAGTACGTCATCGCCGTCAGCTACCGCATCGACGTCCAGCTCCACGGCGTCCGCCAGATACTGGTCGATCAGGATCGGCTTGTCCGGCGAGACCCGGACCGCCTCCTCGATGTAGCGTTCCAGCTCCTCGTCGTCCTCGACGACGCGCATCGCGCGGCCGCCGAGCACGTACGACGGGCGCACGAGCACCGGATAGCCGATCTCATGCGCGAGGTGTAACGCCTCCTCGCGGCTCCGAGCGGTGCCACCCTCCGGCTGGTCGACGCCCATCTCGTCCATGAGCAGGTTGAACCGGTCGCGATCCTCGGCGAGGTCCATCGCCTCGACGGTCGTTCCGAGGATCGCACAGTCGAGCCCGCGGCGCTCGATCTCGTCCTGTAACGGCTGACCGACGTTCACCGACGTCTGCCCGCCGAACTGGACCATCACGCCGTCGGCACCCGTCGTCTCGATGACGTCGGCGATCTCCTCGGCGGAGATGGGTTCGAAAAAGAGCCCGTCGGAGGTGTCGTAGTCAGTCGAGACGGTCTCCGGGTTGTTGTTGACGACGTGTGCGTCGATACCCAACTCGCGGAGTGCACGGACCGCGTGGACCGCACAGTAGTCGAACTCGACGCCCTGCCCGATCCGGATCGGGCCGCCGCCGACGACGACCACGCTCTTGACGTCGGTGTCGACGCGGACCTCGTCCGCCGCGCCGGCGGTCTCGGCGTCCATCAGGAACTCCGGCAACCTGGCGGAGTAGTAGTACGGGGTGGACGCCTCGAACTCGCCCGCACAGGTGTCGACCTGTTTGAACGTGCGGTCCGGGACCGCGGTCTCCACCTCGCCCACGTCGGCATCGACGCCGCCGCCTGCTGCGACCGCCGCTATCTCGGCGTTCGTCCGGCCCGCGGATGCGGCGGGAACGAACTCTCCCGTCGCGGCCTTCGCGGTCGCATCGGCGATGTTTTCGAACCGCTCGACGTACCACTCGTGGATATCGGTGAGCTCGACGACGTCTTCGACCGAATAACCGCGGTCGAACGCCTCGAAGATCGCGTAGGGGCGGTCGGGGCTCGGGCGGATGAGGTACTCCGTCTCCAACTCCTCGTCCGAAACCTCCGCGAGGTCGACGGCCGGGTCGTACTCCGAGGAGCGGAGCGCCTTGGTCATGCTCTCCTCGAACGTGCGGCCGATCGCCATCGCCTCGCCGGTCGATTTCATCGCCGTACCCAGCTCGAAATCGACGTCCTCGAACTTGTCGATGGGCCAGCGGGGCACCTTCGTCACGACGTAGTCGATGGCCGGCTCGAAGGCGGCCGTCGTCTCGCCGGTGATCTCGTTTTTGATCTCGTGGAGCCGCTTGCCGAGCGCGACCTTCGCCGTCACCCGCGCGATGGGGTACCCGGTCGCCTTCGAGGCGAGCGCCGAGGAACGCGAGACCCGTGGGTTGACCTCGACGACACGGTACTCGCCGCCCGGCGTGCCGTCATCGTGCCACGCGAACTGGATGTTACAACCGCCCTGGATCCCGAGTTCGCGAATAACTTCAAGCGCCGCGTCACGCATTTCCTGGTGACCGTCATCGGGGATGACCTGTGAGGGCGTGACAACGGTGGATTCCCCCGTATGGATCCCCATCGGGTCGATGTTCTCCATGTTACAGATGATGATACAGGAGTTGTCCGCGTCCCGCATCACCTCGTACTCCAACTCCACCCAGCCGGAGATCGATTCGGTGACGAGCACCTCACCGTTGCGTGAGAGGCGCAGTCCCTTGCGTACGCGCTCGACGAGCTCCTCGAAATCGTCGACAACGCCCGATCCGGATCCACCGAGCGTGTAGGTCGTGCGCGCGATGACGGGCAGACCGCCCACCTCGTCGACGGCTTCCTGGACACGCTCGCGGAAGGCACCCTCGTCGAAGTCGGTAACCGACTCGCCCTCGTCGAGCGAGATGGTCGTCGACTGTGGCACCGGCTGGCCGATCTTCTCCATCCGCTGGCGGAAGAGGTCGCGGTCTTCCGTCGCGTAGATGGTGTCGAGCGGCGTCCCCATCACCTCCACGTCGTACTTTTCCAAAATTCCCTGCTCGGCCAGCTCCGCCGTGACGTTGAGCCCGGTCTGTCCGCCGAGACCGGCGATGACCCCGTCGGGACGTTCGATCCGGATCACCTCGGCGATCGCCTCGGGGGTGATCGGCTCGATGTAGACTCGGTCCGCGGTGTCCGGGTCGGTCATGATCGTCGCCGGGTTGGAGTTCACCAACACGACCCGTGCGTTCTCCTCCTGAAGCGCGCGGCACGCCTGCGCGCCGGAGTAGTCGAACTCCGCAGCCTGTCCGATCTGGATCGGCCCGCTGCCGATGAGCAGAATGGTCCGGTCCTCGCTCATTACCCCGACGGAGTGCGTTCATCGTAATAAGGGCGGCGATAAAATACGATTATCGTAGTCCATTTGCGATTATCGCAAGTTGAGTCATGACATACCACGGTCGTCCTCGGTTACGTCCGGTCAACGGCCCTGGTAGCCACTCGTCGGTCCACGCTGTCCCTGCGTCACCGATACCTCAGTTGTTGAGTCGGTACCGATAGGGCCGTTTGGCGATAACTTCCACCTCACCGCGCTCTGCCCACCGTCCCAACACGGTAGCGACACGGTGCGGGCTCTCTATGCCCTCACGCTCGTCCAGCATGGTGAGGATCTCCCGCGCCGTCAACGGCTCATCGGCCTCGGCGAGCACACCGCGGATCCGTTCGTATTCGTGGGTGTGCATGTGTCTTACACACGGGCTCTACGCCTATAGCCTTCAGTGAGACAGGAGTCAGACGACTGTCGGACAACTCGGCGCTACGCGTACGGATCTTCGGCTTCGAGGTCGCGTTCGGCACGGTACCGCTCGACGAATTCGGTTACGTCAAAGGCGGCCATCTCCTCCTCGAAGGCGGTCAGCGCCGCCTCGTCGTTCGCGTGACTGACGGCGTGCTCCATCAGCTCGACGACGAGCTCGACGATCACCTCGTGGAGCCGCCGCGCATCGAAGTCGGCGACCCAGACCATCGCGTAGCCGACGTCGGCGTTTTCGCTCGCGTCGTGTGCGACGACGCCCTCTGGGAACTCCTCCAACACGATCCCCAACAGGTGTGGGGTGTCGAACTCCGGCATCTCCTCGCTCGTCGTCTCGATCGCCTCCCGGAGCACGTCGACGAGGAACTCCGGGAGAAACCGCTCGGGCGGGTGGACGTCCATCACGACTGCGTGGGTCGCCCCGCAGTCGCAGTGATACTCGCGCATCCCGAGGTCGAGCGCCCCGAGTCGGACGGACTCCCCACAGGGAAGCTCCAAGGCGTCCTCGTCGCCACCGGGGACGCGTGGCTGAACCATGTCCCCGATTGCACCCTTGATGGGTTAAAGGGCGCGAAGCCACGCGACCGAACGCAACCGTGAGCGGTTCACCACCTCGGGGATCCGGCGCGTTCCACAAGACAATTATCGACGGGTGCGCTTTCGCTCGCATGGACGTACTGGAGGTCGCGGCGGACGCGACCGCGACGGGGCCGCTCTGTGACGCCTGCCTCGGTCGGCTCGTCGCCGATCGAAGCTTCGGGCTGTCGAACGCCGAGCGTGGGCGAGCGCTGCGGGTCGCGGGGGATCTAGCGGCCGATCGGGATCACGATCCGGTCGAAACCGCGGACTGTTGGGTCTGTGAGGGTCGTTGTGGAACACACGACCGATGGGCCGAACGCGCCGCCGAGGCGGTCGACGGGATCGAGTTCGACACGTACAACGTCGGCACCCGTCCGCCGCCGCTGCTTGAGGAGAACGACCGACTGCTCCGCGAGGAGGCCGGATTGGACCCCGAGGCCGGCGAGTTATTTAAATCGGCGTTCAACCGCGAGGTCGGCAAGCGGTTCGGGTCGTTGACGGGGGCGACGGTCTCGTTCGATCGACCGGACGTGCAGTTCACGATCGACCTCGCCGAAGACGAGTTGGAGACGAAGGTGAACTCGACGTTCGTCTACGGTCGCTATCGGAAACTGGAGCGCGATATCCCGCAGACGGAGTGGCCCTGCCGGGAGTGCCACGCGTCGGGTCGGCGGGGACGCGAGCCGTGTGACCACTGCGGCGGGAGCGGCTACCTCTACGATGACAGCGTCGAGGGCTACGTCGCGCCGATCGTCGAGGACGTGATGGACGGCACCGAGGCGGTCTTTCACGGTGCGGGACGCGAGGACGTCGACGCGCTCATGCTCGGGACGGGCCGGCCGTTCGTCGTCGAGGTCGAGGAGCCGCGTCGCCGTCGGGTGGACGTCGAGCGACTCGAGGGTGACATCAACGCGCTCGCGGAGGGGGCGATCGAGGTCGAGGGGCTGCGGCTCGCGAGCTATGACATGGTCGCCCGCGTGAAGGAGTTGGAGGCGTCGAAGCGCTACCGGGCGGCGGTCGCGTTCGATGCGGACGTGAGCGAGGAGTCGCTCGCGGCGGCCGTCGAACGGCTCTCGGGCGCGACGATCGAGCAGTACACGCCGAACCGGGTCGACCATCGCCGGGCGAGTCTCACGCGCGAGCGCGAGGTGTACGATCTGACCGCCGAGTTGGAAGGGCCCCGGGAGGCGACCGTCGAGGTCCACGGGGCCGGCGGGTTGTATATCAAGGAGCTCATCTCGGGCGACGAGGGGCGGACGGAACCGAGCCTCGCCGGTGTGTTGGGCGTGGGAGCGGAAGTGACCGCGCTCGATGTGCTTGCCGTGGAGGGCGAGGCGGAGCCGTTCGAGGACGAGGCGTTCTTTCGGGAGTAGGGTTGCCGGGTCGCCGGCGGTTCACCTCACCCTTCCCGTCCATCGGCGTCACCCTTCCCGTCCATCGACCTCCACCTCCCCAGCCGCCGACCGACGCCCGCCGCGGCATATCGCGGCGGGCGTCCCTCGGTCCCTCNCGC
>SL_4KL_010_BRINEDRAFT_10000308_pt1 | contig 24614 bp, 21 predicted proteins | sample SodLak_010_BRINE_2_FD_10664 | JGI IMG/M metagenome (IMG submission 10664) | reverse complement strand
GCAGACGATCCTTTCATGCTAAACAGAGAGAAAATAGAGAGCCTAGCAGATCCAAATCAAGAAGGGTTGAATTATACCCAGTTTTTAGACTTAACTGAGGCTCAAAACCAGTATGATTTTACATTTACATGGTTCCCGATCATTCAAACCACAGACTACTACACGAAAGAAAGCCCTCCAGACATAGACGGCTTTGACGAACCAGAGGATGCTAACTATGCTTCAGCTGACGATAGAGTTTATTATGGGTCTACAAGAATAAACGGAGCTCAAATAAATGTATTAGTTACAGCAACAGATGGAGTATATGATACAGCATACATAGGACAAGATAGTTGGGCGTTTGGAACTGTCAATTATGAAGAAGGCGACACGTATACAATAGATAATGAAGATTTCGAAGTATATCACTTTCAAAACCGAGAGAATACTCCTGGCACAACTTTAATGTTCCGCAAAGATTTGAATAATTTTGGAGCACCAACTCAAGAGTCGGGAAATGTTGATAGATACGAAAGGTTCGGTGTATTAGACGATACAGGATCAGATGAGCACCCAGTAAGGGTGGAGGCATTAGTATGGTAAAGAGAAAAGGACTAAGCTACATATTAGAAGTTATGATTTCTATATTAGTTGTATTTGCCTTTGTACAAGGAATGGTGCAATATGAAGGCCAGGATCAAGACTGGTCAGAATTTAGAGGAGAAATGGCTGCACAGGACTTTCTCACGCGCTTTACAAAACTGGAGATATGGATACATTTATACAAGAAAGAAATACAGGATCTTTAGAATCAACAGTTAACACCTTGTCAGGAAGAGATACAGAAGTAAGTGGAGGTATAGAAAATATACCTGTAAATGAGATAAACGTAGGATTCCACACGTTAGAAGAAGATGAGTATGAAGAAGTAAATGTAGAAGAACTAACAGAAGATGATCAATGCGGTAGACCTGGAGACCTAGAAGAAATCGAGGAAGAAAAAGCATCAGGTACTGAAATACTAAGAACTGTAGAAGAGCAAGGTGACGAACCAGGCTCAATGAGCTTTGAAGAAAGATATGGCGTAAAACTCTATTTTGCGGATACAGGCGCACAATTTGATGAAGACGTCCAGTACGATAGCGTATGGGTTGATAACAGTTCAGAATGTCAATTTGCAGATGAAGATGGTCCATTCAGACTAAACGAACATTTCAAATGGGGAGACAATGAAACTGATGAACCTGAAGACTGGTTTACGTTTAAAGGAATAGAGAATGAAGAACACTTGAGAGTACATAATGCAACACAAGTAAGAAACTTTGAACTCATGCTAGATGAGACACTTGCCGGCATACCTACAGAAACTGAAGTAAATACATTTAGATTTGATGAAGATATAGAAGACTTAGATATAACTATTTTTAGAGAAACTCAATCACTAGAAGAGATAGATGATAGCATATTGGACGAATATCTTGAAGAAAAACCAGCTATATTTCTTCTTGAATCAGAAACAGATTACAATGACTTTCAAGGAACATACCTTGATGATGCAGGATTTAGGTGGATGAATTTTGACAACATAGGGGAAATAGAATATGAAGACGATACCTATGACGGAAGTACTACAAGCTCAAGTTTCTCCGAACATCCGACTTCAGATAGAGTCTTGACTTATTTCAACGGTTTAGGCGGTGATGAAGGTAGTTTGGAAATAAACCCTCCAGGAAAAATTGTCTCAGCAGAAGATAGTATGACAACGGAGGATCCCCTTCTAGAGTCAAATGAACACAATTATAATACGTCAGTTTTTGAGATAGAGAAAGAATTACCAGGATCAGAACCATGGGAGGGAGAAATGGACTTTGCTGACGAAACCTATGATGTACGCAACCTGATTTTAGAAGGTGGAGGAACTGTGGCATCAGAAATAGATACTAACCATGATGGAGAATATGATGAAGGGCCGCTGTTAATCGGAGAAGAAGTAATAATAGATCAAGTTAATTATATGGCGTTTCCGACTTGCCAAGACCAGTCTTCAGAATGTGCAGAGTTTCTCTTTGCAGGTAGTTCAAATGTTGAGCTTATACCACATAGAACTTCCCTAGATAATGTTGATGAAGGAGAGTCAGTAAGTATTGCAGGTTATCAGAGTAGCTACGACGAAGAACAACTAAAACTTCTAACAGCTCTAATATACTACAAATCAGAAGATGAAATGGCTTTTGAGGGAGCGGAAGAACCTTCAGATATTGAAACATCAGTTATAGGAAGTATAGGTAAGGATGAAATTGAAAAACCTCATATTCCTTACAGGTTGGACTTGAGGTGGAGTAGATGAAGAGAAGAGGACAATTCATGGTATTAACAGTTATATTAGTTGCTTTTGTTCTTGTTTCCGCCTCTGCAGTACTTAGTGACTTTGAAGAGGAAGAATATGGTGTACATGATGACGCGTATGTAATAGAAATGGTACAAGATGAAGCCAGACAAATAAACATAAATGACCAATCAGACATAGAATCATTCAAAAGACAGGTTAGTATGATACCTACTTACACTTCCTCTGCAGAATTTGATCCTGCAGAAGGCTGCTTTCGTGTAGAATTAAGAACACCGAGCGACGATATATATTTCGATTGTCTCGAAGGTTATGAAGGAATAAACCTAGTAGCAGAACCTATAATTGCAGGACCGGGAGAGGAAATAGAATTCAGAGCGGAAGGATATGATGAAGATGCGGAAGAATTTGAATGGGACTTAGATGACGGCACCGTAGAGGTTACTGATGAGGAAACCTTTGAATATGCTTACAGTAGTCAGGGACAATATGATCCAAGCGTAACGGTAATATCTCCAGAACAAGAAGTTATGGAATCAACAACAGTTACAATAGATACTGATCTGGGAGTACAAATAAACGTTGAAGGAGAAACATTCCAAACGGGAGAAGAAATAGATTTTGTTGCAGATACAACTTCAGATGGGGAAATAGAAGAATACTCTTGGGACTTTGATGATGCTACATTCGAATCAGGAGACGATTTAGACGAGATATCGCACACTTATGATGATCCAGGACAATACGACGTCGAAGTAACAGTAGAGGACGAATTTGAAGAAGAAGCAAGTGATGAAATAACACTCGATATAGAAGAAGATACTAGTACTCTATTTGCTGATGATGAAGACGATGAATGGGAGGAAGTAACACCTGAAGAAGGTGGAGAAGTTGAAATTAGAGAAGATCATCTTTATGTTGAGGCAAACGCAGAAGGAGATGATGTTTACAGTAACGATGTATCAAGTGCTTCTAGGTACATTGAAACGGAGGAAGAAATAGACATGTCTGGATATGACACGCTATATGCTGATTATCAATTAAACGTATCTAGAAGAGACGATGACGATGGTAACGATGAGACAGGAAGATTAGATATGAGGGTTGATAGGGGTAGTGAAGGAGAAGATACAGATTCCGTAGACATAAGTGATGACCATGATGCTGAAGGCCATGATGATAAACGCACTGCTGTAAGAAGCGGTACTCTTGAAATTGATATATCGAACTTGGAAACCGAAGAACATGTTAAGTTCCATTCTAGAGCCCATAGCTCTAACAGTGGTTTAACCAAGTCTGAAATTTCCGAGGTGTGGATGGAGTAAAAAATTGAGTTTAATAATTTTTTATGAATTTTTCTTCGTCTTCTTCAAGTTCTAGTTGTTTGGCTAGATCAGGGTTATTTTGAAGTTGTTTCTTGAGGAAAGGCAGGTCTTTTTTGAATTGTGTTTTGGATATGTGTAGTTTTTCTGAAATTTTGCTTGCTATGTTGTCTATTTGTTTTCTAGTTGAGTGTGTTTGCCCCATTTGCTTTATTTTTGAAGGATATTGGTATCTTGTCCATCCTTGATATTTTTCTTCCTTGCTCAATGCCACACCTACTGTTGAGAAACTATAAACGTATTTAAGCAGTTTCCAGTTTTGTGTTTGTATTATACGGCCATTGAAAAGATCAGCTTTTGATATATTATCGTAGGCTTTTGCTTTATCTTCGGGTTTCTTGTACTCTCTTGGTATATTTTCTCTTACCCATTGTAACATGGTGTCTGCGTCTTCCGTAAGGTTTTCTGTAGCTTGGCTTGCTGTTTGAGGGGTAGTAGTTTTGAATATTATTTTTAAGGCGTCAAATATGTCTTGTTCTTGATCTCTTTGACTTATTTTTTTGACATCTTCTTTGGTTAATTTTTCTTTACCAAGTGCAGCTTGTTCTAGGTCATTTATTGCCGAACGCATTTGACCTCCGCTTTGACGTGCTAAACGTTTCACTGCAGATTTGTCGTATTCTATACCTTCATTCTCCAGAATTTTCCTAAGATGTGCTGCTATGGAGTTAGTATGTACAGAATCTAGTTTAATTAGATTAGATTTATTTCTTATTGTCCTTATTTTTGTGTCGTAAGCGTCATTTGCTGTTAGTATTACGGGGAATCTTGATTCTTTAATGATTTTGTTAAGTTCTCTTGATCCTCCCCGGTCAGAACGACCCATCCCGTCGACCTCATCTATAAGTATAATTTTTTCCTTTCCAAAGAAAGATTTTTGACGTGTAGCTTCTTTTAGCTCTTCTTTCAATTTCTTTTTAGTTCTAACATCAGAAGCATTAGTTTCAACTAATTCTCTGTTGTAGTCGTTGGCAAGAGCTTCAGCAATTGATGTTTTTCCTGTACCGGCTTGCCCGTGAAGAAGTACTGGTTTACTACCGATTTCCCAGTTTTCTAGCCATTTTTTTAGTTCTTTCTTCTGGCTAGATGCTCCTCTATATTCTTTAAGTGTTTTAGGTCGGTATTTGTCTACCCACATTTTCTTTTACTTTTATGTTGTTATTTTAGTTTTCCAGGTTTCCTATTTTAGCTAGAAGCGCTTCGATTTGAATGTCGCTACTTCCTCCTTCTGCAATTCTGAATTCAAATTCTCCTAGATGTTCGATTAGTTCTAATTTGGCCTGATCGGGGATTTCTAACTGGAATAGTTCTCTGTGTATGGACTCTATGATGTCTTGTCCATCTAGTCCTCGATCAATCATTAGATCTGCGAGTTCGTCTCTTGCTTCTATAAAGTCGCCTTGTAGCGCTTTTTCTAGTATCTTGTTTATTTCTTCTGGTCTTAGTGATGCTGCTACTCCGTAAACATCCTCTTCTTCTATTTTATCTGTTTTGATTGCCGCTGTTTGAAGTATGTTTGTTACTCTTCTTAAGTCGCCGCTTGATACACGCATTACTGCTTTTATTGCTTCTTCAGATATTTTGAAGTCTTCGTCTTTTCCAAGTCTTGTTATATAGTCTCTTACTCTTTCTTCGGGTAGTCTGTTGAATCTAAATACAGCGCATCTAGATTGGATAGGATCTATAATTTTTGAGGAGTAGTTGCAGCTCATGATAAATCTGCAGTTATCTGAGTACTGTTCCATTGTTCGCCTAAGTGCTTGTTGGGCGTCTGATGTTAATGCGTCTGCTTCGTCTAGAAATATTATTTTGTAGTCTGCGTTTACTGGCTTGGTTCTTGCGAAATCTTTAATTTTTTCTCTTACTACGTTTATTCCTCTGTCGTCCGATGCATTGGTTTCGATATAGTTTTGTTTCCAGTTTTCTCCGTAAAGGTCTTTCACTAGTGCTACTGCTGAAGTTGTTTTGCCAGTGCCTGCTGGTCCCGCAAATAGCATGTGTGGAATTGAGTCTTCTTCAACGAATGCTTTGAGACGTTCTACGATGTCTTCTTGTCCTATCACGTCATCCAGTGTGGATGGTCTATGTTTTTCGGTCCAGATATCAATCATGTTTTCAACTACCCTGGTAATTAAGATTAGAAACTAACCTTTTATTCCTTAATACATCAGCTTTATTTAAGTGATAATACTTCTATGAAAGTAGCATTAACGGGAACACCAGGTACAGGAAAAACAACAGTCTCTAAAAGACTTAAAGGTGACTTTAAAGTAGTAAATCTAACGAAATTTATTAAAGATCACGATTTAGGATCTAGAAGTGAAAAAGGTGTTGAAGAAGTTGAAATTGAAGAGATGAAAGAGCTTTTTAACCAACTTTATGGAGAAAAAGATCAATTATTAGTCGAAGGGCATTTAGCTCACTTTCTTAATACGGATTACTGTATAGTTTTGAGGTGTCATCCTCAAAAACTAGAAGAAAGACTCGAAGAAAGAGATTACTCAGATTCTAAGATTAGAGAAAATATAGAGGCAGAAATGATTGATAGAATACTCCTTGAAGCTGTTAACATGCAACAAAGGGTTTTTGAAATAGATACAACTGAAAAAGATTTGAAAACTCTGGAAAAAGAAATATCTTCTGCAATACAAGATAAAAAAGAGAGTTATGGAAGTATAAACTGGCTTGATTCAGCTTAGCTGTTTTGTTTTATCCACTTAGCAAGCTCTTCTTTCTGCATCGCGCCTGACTTTCTAGATAATTCTTTACCGTCTTTAATAATTACCAGTGTAGGTAATGCTCTAACTCCTAACTTTGTTCCTAGTTCCTGATTCTCCTGCATATCTACTTTTCCAAAATTTACGTCTTCTATCTCTTCTGATACTTCTTCAAAAACAGGGCTTAGTTTTTTACAAGGAGCACACCATTCGGCCCAAAAGTCGATTACCCATGTTTCTTCAGAATTTTGAATGTTTTCGAAATCGCTTGGTTCAATATTCTGCGGCATAAGATAGAATTCAGTAACTAAGAATTAAAAATAAAACCAGTGAATTAATCGTTTTTGTAATTTTTAATTTTCTGACATGTAAACTGTACGAACAGGGTATGGTATATCTATGTCTTTTTCATCGTACTTATCCTTGATTAGGTGAGTAAGCTCTGATGATGCTTTAACTACGCTTGCTCTTCCTGTATTAGTCCAGCCTCTCAGCCTTAAATTAACTGACGAATCTCCTAATTCATCTACTAGTACTTGAGGCTCTGGATCGTCTTCAACATTTTCTGCTTCGTCTAAAGCAGCCATAGCTAGGTCTTTTGCAGTTTTAATATCTTCTTCGTAACCTATGCCTACGATTACATCAAATCTACGGTGACTATAGCCGGTATTGTTTACTACAGTTTTGTTATAAAGGTCTGAATTTGGTACAATCACCTTTCTNCCATCAAAAGTTCTAATATCGGTTGCTCTTAGTCTTATATCTTCTACAGTGCCTGCTTCGTCTTTTACTTCTATCTGGTCTCCAATCTTGAAAGGCCTAGTTGTAAGAATTAACATTCCTGAGATAAAGTTTGCTATTATTTCTCTAAGTGCAAAAGAAAGACCTAATCCTATTAGACCTAGAAACGTTCCTATAGCTGATATAGGGATTCCTAAAATTCCTAGAACAACAGCAAAACCAATTAATGAAATTGTTATTTTTGATATTTTCTTTGTTGTCTTTTCAGCATGCTTACTACCATTATGTTTGGATATCGACCGGGAAAGAAGTCTTCCAACAATCTTCATTGTAATTATAGTTGCTATAATTGCGACCGCAACTAATGATAATGTCATAGGGTCGAGTATTTCAGCAAAACTTGCACTAGTTTCACCTTCTTCTTCAAGCAGTATCTCAAGTTCTTCCTCGATTGTGGTAAACCTCTTCAAGTAAATCTTAACTTGAACTGTTTTTTTATATTCTTGCTTATCCAAAATTTATTCTAGAGGAAAATGGATAATCTTGAAGACTATGTAGACTATGGGGTTGTTTTTTCGTTATCTATTTTAACTGTTTCGCTATCATATTTTGTAGAACTTACAAATCCTCTGACTTGGCCAATTTTAATTTTACTTCCTATCCAATTAGGCTTTATAGCTGAAATATCGAAGGCAGGTTTTCAAAAAGCAAGTTTATTAGCAATTCCCTCACTTTTCTTTGCATTTCTGGGAGGTGTTACCGCATTTGTAGCGATCGTAACAGTTATCATGTCTATATTAGTGTCGTTTTTTGCTGGTGGTAGGCGGTTTAAAGACTTCTATGCTTCAACAGCTCTACCCTTGTTATTAACGGGTTTGATGATTGGAGGAGCTTCTTATTATATGATTAGTTCTGATGAATCAATCGAGTCAGAAGTTGAAGAAAATATAGTGGAGTTTACTACAACGCTCTCTAATATGATGTTGGAAGAAGCATTACAAGAACCAGAAGAACAGCAAATGCAACAAGAAGAGACTATCGAATCCTCTGCAGAAAGTATGGTAATGTTAACTGAGTCATATATAATAAATGAGACTTCGGAAGAGTTAGGCCCAGAAGAAACACAATTAGTGCTTGGAGCATTTGAGTCTGCCAGAGATGAAATACCTCAGGAAGCTGTAGATCAACAAAATCAGTATATGGAAGAAGGAGATTTAACAAATTATGAGGAACACATTGAATCAATGTTAAATCAATTGATAGAGCCTAAATACTATTTGGCTGTTATACCTTTCGCAGCGTTAGTTTTCTATAGTTTACAACCAGTTGTAGGAATTTTAACCGGAATCTTCGCATTATTGTTTTACCGTACCCGTACAAATTGATAAGCTTTAGAATATCTTATTTCAATTAAGGGATGAGAAAAATGAAGGGTAAAATAAGTTTTGTGAATGAAAAGGAAGCTAGTAAGGAACTTCCTGAAGACTTCAGACCATACGTTAAGAAATGGTTTGACGATAATTTCGAAAGCCTAAGTCCTCCACAAAAATATTCTTTTGATTTAATACATAATAAAGAAAATTCTCTAATATGTGCTCCCACAGGATCTGGTAAAACACTTTCTGCGTTTTTATCAGCCCTTAATGAACTATTCCACAAAGGAGAAAAGGATGAACTAGATGACAAAATCTATGTTCTCTATGTATCGCCGTTAAGAGCGCTCAACAACGACATAGAAAGAAACTTGGAAAAACCTTTGAACGGTATTAGAGAAAAAGCTGAAGAATTAGGAGTAGAAATGCCAAAAGTTAGGAGTGCAGTCAGAACCGGGGATACAACAGATTCTGAAAAGTCTAAAATGCTCAAAAAACCACCACATATTCTGATAACTACTCCAGAATCTCTAGGAATACTTTTAAGCTCTCCTAAATTTAAGGAAAACTTAAAAGATGTAGAATACGTTATTACAGATGAAATACACTCCTTATCAGAAAATAAGAGAGGAGTACACCTTTCCTTATCTTTAGAAAGATTAGAAGAAATGAATAAATCTTCTCTTACTCGGATAGGTCTCTCCGCAACACAAGCACCGATAAAAGAAATAGCAAAATATTTGGTAGGATACAACTCCGAAAAACAAGTAGAAGGAGAAAAAGAAACAGAATATGAAACCATCACAACCTCTGAAAAACTAGACCATGAGGATTATGATACGAGAGGCTGTAAAATCGTTGATGTTGCAGCATCTAAAGAAATAGATATTGAAACAGTCTCTCCAGTACCTGATTTAATCCATACTCCAGCAGACGAAGTAAGAGAAGCAATGTATGATAAGATACATAATCTTGTTCAAAATCATGAATCTACTATAATATTTACCAATACTCGTTCGGCAACTGAGAGAGTAGTAAATAATCTAAAAGAGAGATTCCCTGACTATTACGAAGACAATATTGGAGCTCATCACTCTTCAATGTCTAGAAACGAACGTCTAAATGTAGAAGAACAACTTAAAAAAGGTAAACTAAAAGTAGGTGTTACTTCAACAAGTCTAGAACTCGGAGTAGATATTGGTGCAGTAGATCTTGTTTTACAACTAGGTTCTCCCAAAGGAGTAGCAAGAGGAATACAAAGGATAGGAAGATCAGGACATAAAATAGGAGAAAAAGCAAAAGGAAAAATAATAGTAAACGATAGAGACGAAGCAGTAGAATGCTCTGTCCTCACCAAATGCGCGAAAGAAGACCAACTAGATAAAATACAAATACCTGAAAACTGTCTAGACGTGTTAGCACAACAAATAGTTGGTATGGCTTGCAATCACAGATGGAATGTGCAACACCTCTACAACACAATAAGAAAGAGCTATAATTATCGAAATCTCTCAGAGGAAGATTTCAACAATGTACTAAGATATTTAGCAGGAAAATACGAACTAGAAGATCAAAATGTTTATAGAAAAATCTGGTGGGATGAAGATGAAGATATGATAGGTAGAAGCGGAAAAATGACTAGAGTAATATACATGACAAATATAGGAACCATACCTGACGAGTCAGGATACGATGTAGTAACTCGTGGAAACAAAAATTACGTAGGAACACTAGATGAGGAATTTCTAGACAGACTAACAAAAGGAGATATATTCACTCTAGGAGGATCTACATATCAATTTAGCTATGCTAAAGGAATGAAAGTTTACGTTGATCCTAAACCACAAAAACAGCCAACAGTGCCTTCATGGTACAGTGAAAGATTACCGCTAAGCTTTGATCTGGGTATAAGAATATCTAAATTTAGAAGAAAAATCTCTGAACAAATAGAAATGGGAGCACAAGATGACGACATAACTCAGTGGATAATGCATAACTATTACTTAGATGAAAACACTGCAAACTCGATATACCAATACATTAAAGAACAACAAAAATACTCTGGAACTGTTTCTCATGATAAACAAATTACAATAGAAAAATACATTGATGATGAAAATAGGCAGAACCTAATCTTTCAAACAGTTTATGGACGTAAAACACACGACGCGCTCGCCAGAATAATAGCACACTTACTTCAAAAGAGAATAAGTTCAAATATAGGAATGGTTATAGATGATAACGGGTTCATAATTATAACGCCTAGAAGACCAATAGACATAGAACAAATAATGGACCAGCTGATAAAGTGTGATGCAGAAGAAGAGCTAAAACAAGCAGTTAAAAAGACAGAGCTAATGAAAAGAAGGTTCAGACACGTTGCAGGAAGATCATTCATGATTTTAAGGAATTACGCTGGAAACTCTAAAACTGTCGGTCAACAGCAAATGAAAGGTCATTTCCTCATATCAACCATCAGAAACAAGCACGGAGAAGATTTCCCAATGATCAAAGAAACTTACAGAGAAATTATGGATGATGCTATGGATATCAAGCACGCCAAACAAATCATAAAAGAAATAGAGAACAAAAATATATCATACCTTCAAACAGAAGTAGATGTACCTTCACCGTTTAGCCATAACTTACTGCTTCAAGGAAGCACAGACGTAATCAAGATGGAAGATAAAAAAGAAAGACTCCAAAAATTACATCAGCAAGTCTTAGACAGAATAAATTAGATGGAAGAAAAATATGATAAACTTAAACCAGCTGCAAAACTTTTTTCTAACTCCGGAATGGCTGCTGTTATCACTAGCAATAATACCGCTACTAATAATATATTTGATTAAACCATCTCCCAAAGAACAATTAATGCCTTCTTTAGAATTTTTTGATCAAGGAAAAAATCAAGGTAAATTAAGAAAAGCACTTAATAGGTTATTAGCAAATCTTTTGCTAATACTTCATATTTTAATAATAACAACTGCAGCTTTTGCGGCAGCACAACCCTTTGAAACAACTATGGAGACACAGGAAAAATCTGTTATAGTCCTTGATACTAGTCTACCAACTGAAGAACATTTAGATGAGATCAGAAATTTTGCCGCAGATAACACGGGTGAAGAAACAACAATTATATCGGCAAATGATGGTACAGAAGTAATAGCTGAAGGAGTTAACCAACAAGAAGCCATAAATGAGATAGAAAACATGGAGTATGAGGAGGTTGAGCAAAACATTGGAGATGCTGTTGAACTAGCAGATAATTTTGAAGGTCAACTAGTTATATCATCTAATTTTGCTTCACTCTCGCAAGAAGAAGTGGGTAATCTGTTGTCTGAAAATATCTTGACTTTATCAACAGAATTTGAGAATGAACTAGGTATCGTGGAAAAAGAACTAGAAGATGGTGAAGCAACAATAACTGTTAGAAACTATCAGGATCAGAATTTAACTAGTGAGCTAGACATAAATGGTCAAGAAGAGGAGTTGTATATAGAAGGTAATGGTGTTAACACGTTTACCTTTGAATTACAGGAAGGGGAGAATACTGTAAATCTTCAGGATAGTCAGTTTGAAGCAGACTCAGAGCTCTTTATTTACTCTCAAGAGTCTCGAACAACAGATATTTACCTTCAAAACAATGATTTCTATCTGGAAACAGTCTTCGATGTGATTGGAGATATTAATATGGTGGATAATATTCAAGAGTCTGATGTTGCCGTAATAAATCAACAAAGCGACTCTAACAATTATGCGGAAGAAGTCTCTGAGGATCAATCTTTAATTTATACTAGAGAAGGCTTGGAAGGATTGAACGGTTTTGAGAATGTTGAAACAGAAGTGGAAGTTGTTGAACCTACAGCATATACACTGTCGGGGATATCAATACTTGAAAACGAAGAACTTGAAGTGAATCAGTCGTGGACTCAACCAGAATATGCTATGGCGGAGGTACAATATGAAGGTACGGAAATGTATGTTTTCAGCATAGAACAAGAAGATATTAGATATGAGCCCGTATTTCCCACGATGTGGAGAGAATTAATATTTGAAGCCACAGAGGCGAAAAAGGATTCTGAGTTGAATAAAAGACTGCCGTACCTGAACCAAGGAAACGAAATAACAGAGAGAGGTTTCAATGATATAGAAGGTAATACCTATGCATTCAATACTTTCCAGACCTATGATCCTGTGAATGTTGAAGGTATAGAAAGAAGTGATATGGAGTCGGAAGAAACACAAAAAGAATCCCGTCAAAATCTATTAATCTCTTTATTATTGCTTCTGTTAATATTGGATTCAATCTATTTAGTGTATAAGGGTGATTTAAGATTTTAATACAATTTCAGCACTATTTAATACTATTGTTAGCGGTTGTGGTATTGGTGATAGGCTTTGGTTGGTTTAGACGCCAAGAAACAGTTCTAAAGAAGAAAGTAACTGCTTTAACCGTGTTAGTTATATTTTCTTTAGTTGTAGCAATGGCCCAGCCTTATTTGGTGACTGAATCTCAAAGTGAAGAAGTAAAAACTTTAAACTTAATGATTGACGAATCCCCGTCATCACAACTGATAGAATATGATGGGTTGGACGAACAAGAAGAAATCAATGTTGAGGAAAGAACATTAGGGGATGAGAATAATTATGATCTTAGCGACAACTTAATCTCTAGTTTAGATTCGGGAAATGAATATGTACTTGTAAGCGATATGAACACACATAAACCTACTGAAGAAGTCATAACGCAATTAGAAAATCAAAATATTACTTTGAACTTGCTGAAAACAGATATTGAATCTAAAAACTCTGTTAAAGTAGAAGGAGCAGAGCAAACATATTCAAAGGTCGAGAACACATATCAAATAAATGTAGATTCTACTGAAGCAGAATACTCAACTCCTACAGTAACTATTGATGGTGAGGAAGCTAGTCTTGAACAAGAAGATAAAAATACTTGGAATCTACAACATGTGTTTGAAGATACGGGTAGTTATGAAATTGAAGCAGTTGTAGCTGGTGAAGAAAATAGTAGTAAATATTTTAAGGCTGTAAATGTAGAAGAAAAACCTGAAGTACTTGTTTTAGGAGATCAAAATAGCTTTACAAATTATATAGAAGAATATTTTGAGATAACGTATGCAGATAGTTTTCCGGAGGATAGTGAAAACTATGAGGCTGTTATATCAAATTCTGAAACACAGATCAATGACGAATTACAAGATTTTGTTTCACAGGGTAATGGGCTTTTACACATTGGTGAAACTTCAGGAAATCAATTATTGCCAGTGGACACATATGATCCAATTGAGGAACCGGAGACATTTGATAGTCAAAAGGTTTCAATTGTAATAGATAGTTCGGTAAGTACTGATGGAGAAGGACTTCGTGAATCCCAAGAAATTGCTCTTAACATAATAGATGCTCTTCCGGACGAATCTGAAGCAGGATTAATAACATACAAACAAGAAGCTTATGAAATAACGCCACTAAACAGTTTAGACAATAATAGAGAACAAATAGAAGAAGACATTACACGACTAGAATCTTCAGGACCAACATTCCATCATACCGGTATCAAAGGTGCTGATGAAATGCTACAAGGTGAGGGAGACATAATAATGATAACTGACGGACTGCTTTCAAGAGTAAATGAGAGAATGGGAGTACCTGAGGACACAATAGCTGCGGCAAATCAGACTAACAGACCTATAACTGTAGTGGATAGAAATACCAACGTCAATCCTGAATTCCTTCAGGAAGTAGCTCATCTCTCAGATGGTAGATACATAAGTCCCGAGGACGACTCAATGCAATTTGTATTTGAAACAAGAGAAACAGAAAGACAAGGTCAAAGTATATGGATGAATAATGACGACCACTTTATTACCGAGGATTCGGAATATACGGCATACGTAGATACTTATGATACTGAAGCTAAAACAGGAGCTCAAACATTAATTAATGCTGATCAAGAAAATTATCTGACAGTATGGAGATATGGGCTTGGAAGAACAGCAGCGATATCGGATGTAGAGGAGGATTTATCGCGGTTAATGCAGCAGGAGCCTGCATTGCCTATTAGAACTTTAACTTGGGCCGTAGGAAGTACTGAAAAAGAGATTACGGCAGAATCTGCAGCAAAACCAAACTCTGCGATTATTAGATCTGAAAATCCGATAGAAGATGCTCGTGTAGTAGATGGAAAATATCAGAAAGATTTTACGCCCGATAATTTAGGTTTTCATGAATTTGAAGATGTTTTGACAGCTTACAATTACCATGAAGATCTTCAAACTATTGGTTATAATGAAGACTTGGAAGAAATAGCTGAAGCGACAGGTGGGCAAGTGTATGATGAAGAAAGTATTGAAGATAGTTTTGAAGATTTAACTGTGGAGGAAACTGTGGAGCATGAAGAAGCTGTTGAACTGTCAAATTACCTGCTTTTAGCTTCTTTAATGATGTTTTTAACTGTTCTTTGGATTAGAAAAAGAAATAGAATGAAATAGAAGCTATTTTTATCATTTTGTTATATAAACCAGCTTCGTGTTATTAAAACATATATGAGTCTGATGGATAATATCAAAGATTCTGTAAACAAGGTTAAAGGAGGATCAGACAGTTCTTCTGAGGTTTCTTCAGGTTTCGATGACTCTGATTTTGACTCGAGTTTTGATGATACTGGAGATGATGCCTTTGGTGAAGATAATCAGGACTTAGGAATTTCAAATGATGATTCTATGGGTCCTTCTCAAGAACCTGCTCAGCCTAATACGCCACAGCAACAGCAACCTCAACGACAGTCGCAGCAAGGCAGAAATACGAACAATCAAATGAATCAGGTTAATTCTAGAAGTCAACAGCCTGGTGATTCAAGTAGAAGAAGAGCCGGAAGTAATACCCAGCAAAGTCAAGCTCAAGGAAGCAGTCAGCAAGGTAGGAGAGCTAACAGATATTCTGAATCGAACAACCGTAATAGTAGTCCTAACCCTCATGCTGGTAGACCTGAAAAAGGACAAAGTCAACCTCAATTAAGTAGAAGAACTCAAAACAAGTTAGAGGACGCAGGATTTAGCAGTAGTTCTAGTTCGCCAAGTAATGCAACAAGCCAAACGGTGGCAGAGAACAGGAATGATATAGAGGAATTAAAGTCTCAAAATGAACAAATTCTTGAGATTTTGAAGCGTATTAATCAAAAGCTTTAGCGTCCTATCATGCTTATCATGGTCCAAATGCCTTTTATAAGAAGAGCACCTGCTAGGTAATTCATATAATCTGTTAGAAATGGAGGGTTTCCAGTTAAAAGAATTGCAGCTGATAGTATATCGGCTACACCTCCTAGAACAAAAACTGGTGAAGGTAAGGGAATTGGACGAACTATAGAGCCTATACCCTTGTATATAAGGAATGCTGCATGAATCATAAGTATATTTTCAGGTAAAGAAGATTCAGTGTATATTAACAACAATGCAATTAGAAGATCAAATATTCCTAAGGGGTCTGGTCTTACAATCATTGTCAAAATCCAAAAAAGAGAGTGAATAAAAAAATGTTAAATAATTCTTTTATAGTTCTACTACGTTGTCTGCAGCGTTTTTCAGAGCGGTTGAGAAGCCAGGAGTCATTCCAATGATAACTGTTTCTTTCCCGTATTCTTTTGCTTTCTGAATAACGGGTAAAAAGTCTGCATCTCTTGTCACTAAAACGATGATGTCTATTTGATCATTAAATACTGCTTCCATAGCATTAGCCGCCATATAGACGTCAACGTCACTTTCCTTATCTTTCTCTCCTCCTAGACCTAGATCGGCTTCAAATCCCTGAGACATTATTGCTTCTATTAATTTATCTGGTGCGTACTGGTTCAGGAAAACTTTGGCAATTTTTATGTCTCCGTACTCTCCAATAACATGTCTTAAGTGATCTAAGTCCAGATCAAATTCTTTTCGAACAACATTTGGTCCGTCAACAAAAACTGCTACGTTTGGCCCTTTATCAACACTGCTTCTTATCTTATTTAAAACCATTATAAAAATCAACTCACTTACTGTAAAACTGTAAGCAACATTAACTTTTAGGAACTTACCGCTATTTATTACCCTAGCCTAGTTTTAACTCACAAATAGATTTCTGGAATTTTTGCTTGTAATATTTAATACTCTTTTCTTATCTGTATCATTGATTTCAGCTATTTTTTTAGCACTCTCTAGAATGTTTAATGGTTCATTACGATCTCCCCGATAAAGGTAGGGTGAATCGGTCTCTAACACTATATTGTTAAGATCTAAATGGTTAACAAGTTTCTGAACCTTACTCGAGTATAGAACTTGCGTTGTAACACCAATTGTCCACCCGTTCTTTACAGCCTTATCGGCAATATCTCTAGAACCGTTAAAACAGTGGAGAAACACCCTGTCTACATCATATTCGCTTATTATATTCACTGCTTTCTGTTCAGCATTTCTCGAATGAACAACAATAGGTTTATCCAGATTTTCAGCTAGCTTCAGCATCTCTCGAAACACCGCTTCTTGTTTTTCCCTCAAATTTGGTTCCTTCACATGATGATGATCTAACCCAATTTCACCTATAGCACAAGGTTCAAAGTTTCGAACTTGCTCCTTAACACGGTTTAAACTATTGAAATCTCCTGTATAGACCGGATGTAGTCCTGTATTGAATTTAATAAAGTCAGGATGTTGTTTGTGTAGTTCAAAAGCTTTCTTATTATGTTCTGGATTTGCTCCAGGATTAACTACAAATTCTAAATTTTTCTTAGACTCTCTGATTATTTCACGTCTATCATTATCGAATTGTTCAAAATCCAAATGACAATGAGAATCAATACCTTTCATGACCATCTAACTATCTCTTTTCTTTATTAAGACGAGAGCCGGTCGCACCAGTCTGACCCTGATACTTGCTATCCGTTTTTTCATTATAAGGGTTCTCTGCTTCAGAAGTCATTGTTTCAAAAACAATTTGACATACTCTATCTTCAGGATATAGCTTGACGGGAGCATTACCTAGATTTTGTATTTCTAAAGTTATGTCGCCTTCAAATCCTGGATCAACAAATCCTGCTGTTGCATGGATTATTATTCCTAGTCTGCCGTAGCTACTTCGCCCTTCTACGCGTGCAACAAGGTTTTTAGGCACATTAATAGTTTCTAAGGTACTCCCTAAGATGAATTCTCCTGGGTGTATTACTACACCGTCTTCTGAAGAATGCGTTTCTTTTTCAATCACTTCTTCGTATTTCTCCATGTTCTTAGTATCTATTTTTTCGATTTTCCGGGTATTAATGATTCCAAACTCGTAACCTAGTCTTAGATCAAATGAAGATGGACCTAGTTGTAAATCGTAGTTTATCTCAGGACCCTTCCCGGCTTGTATAGCATTGTTTTCCTCTATTAGTTTTTTCAGATCTTTATCTGAAAGTACAGTCATATGAAAAAATATTTTTTACAAATTAATATATTCCTTGCCATATAAACTCTAACTTAGGGAAATGCGGGTTAAGCTATTGATTTATATTCTAGTGGTGGTACTTTTCACTACAATAGGAGCATCACAAGTTTTCTATGATGTGGAAGCTGGTTCTGAACATAAAAAAGTAAATACAACGATACAAATGGACTGCGACCCCGGTGAAGAAGATTGTCCGGTTTCTCAATGGAACATAAACTGGCGAGTACCCGAAAATGCTACAATAACAGATGTTAAATCTAGTCGCGGTGAAGTTGAGGAATACAATAAGGAAGGCAATAGGTTAACAGTAACTACTTCTGTAGATGGCCCAACAGAAAATGAAACAATACTCGTTAGCTATAATAAAACCGAAGAACCAGATATAGTTGAAAATGGTTTTTATAGTAGGGAATTATCACTATCTGGTTTTAGCGGTGAATCCGTTAGCGGCGAAATTAAAGTTGAGAATCTTACATCAGGAGTCTTGTCGTCAGATTATATGTACCATATTGAAAACGAAACTTTGACGTTCAACACTGAAGGAAGCGCTAATATAGTAGTTAACTCGCTTATAAACGACAACCAATATTTGAAAACTGATAAATTTGTATTTAAAAACTCAAAAACAGAAAAAGCAGATAAAGCTTACGAATACGCAGTAGGTAATGCTGGTAGAACGCCAAGTGCAAATAAAGTACCAGTAGTGATGCTAGATTCACAAGAGTATGATCGAAAATATTCAGAGTGGAGTCAAGGACAATATTCAAGAGACATAATAAAAATGAGGGATGATTTAGAGAACTCGGAACTACCTGTACTAGTTCATGAAGTTGTACACATGATAAACTCTGACGTTTTAACGTGGGATAACACAGGAACCAGCTACCTAGACGAAGGTATTGCAACACACATAGAATACATTACAGACCAAAAGATAAACAATGAAAATCCTTCTTACGAAATATTTGGTGAAGAAGTTACTTACGAAGAAAGAAGAGACGGACAACTCTATGAAGTAACTTTACCTCCAAGAGGAAACAAAGATAACCTGTGGGAATACTACCAACAAGAACAAGATTTCATGATAAACTGGGATGGACAAGATCCAGAAACAAGAGAATTCGGTTATAGCTACTCGCAACTAATAATAATGAACTATGTATCTCGAGAAGAAGGAGAAATATCAGAACTAATATCACAACTATCTGATGTAGAGGAAGAAGCAGAAAATCCCGAAGAAAAATGGGGAATTCTAGAAGAAAAAATAGATCTCCAACCATGTAATTATGAAGAAAGAGAAGAATTTGAACAGTGTTTAACTGAAGTAAACGACTATAATTACACATTAAACCGAGCGGAAGATATTAGCTATGAGGAACAAGAAATAGAAGTTGAAGAGATAGAAATAATAGACTATGAAGAAAACGAATCAGAACAAACAGAACAACACCAAGAAGAAAGTAATCTGGCTGAAATAGATGAAACAAAAATACTAGAAAATGCATTAGAATTCATAGAAAAAATAATAACTAAAGTACAAAATCTATTCTAAAAAAACCGCTATCTAATCCTATAACGTAATATTGCTGCTATACCGGTCATATTTGATAGACGCTCTCCTTCTTCGTGAGTAGTACTTATCAATTCTAAATCAGAACTCATTTCTTCAGCCTTTTCTGCTAAAACATCAATTATATCATTAATCTCTTCCAAATCCATTTCTCTTCCACACTCACTACACTCCATAGAATCGCTTATCTCAGGTTTTTTCTCAAACACTTCTTTAGAATGATCGTTCTCACAAGTGTATTTGGCATGATAAAGGTCTACGTCTTCCGTAATAAGTAGTTTATCAACTGCACCCATCTTCAAAGCCTTTAGTACATGCTCTAAACCATACTCGGCTTTACCATTCTCTTCTTTAAGATTTTGGAAAAACTCTGTAACAAGCTTCTTCTCGATAACAACTTCAGAATCTTCTATGGCGTCTTCGGCCTTCTCCACCAATTCTTCTAAAGCATCCTCTCCAGAGTAATTAGTAGACTCTGTAGCAATAATTTCTTCCTCAAGTTCTTGATGCAAGTATCCTTCCTCAACAATTTTATCCTTAGTAAATCCGGGACCTCCAAGAACAATACCTAAAAGCTTACCATCTCGCTTTTTAGGTAGGAAAGCGTTCTTAGCTTTCTCAGAAATATCTTTCATAAATGTCTTATACATCTCTTTCCTAATACGCTCAAAACGTTGTGCTGATTGACCGCCCGCCCTCGTTTTCCCGGGTACGTTGGATTCCATGGTGTGTGTGGTCTTTATGGAGTTTCCTTGTAGGTATCCGATGGCTGCTTCGTTTTTATCGGCTACTATTAGTCCGTATACATTGTCGTTTACGACCATTTGTTCTAGTGGTTCTATTACAAATTCTTTGTCGCATCTGTATCTTCTTGATTCGATTGGTTGTGGTGGTACTATTTCCCATAGTTGGATATCTGGACGACCTTCTCGTTCGGATACGTTTCCTGCAAAGAATGCTACTCCTTTTTCTGGTGTTTTTCCTACTTCCTTTATTCTTCTTCCTATTTTGTCTAATGCTGCTTTAACATTTTTTCTTGTCTGTTTGGATTTGATATTTTCTGCTTCGGACTGTTCTTTAGTAATGAATTGCGAAATTTTGTTCAAATCGTAACCTTGAGGTACGTATATTGAAACAAGTTCTGTATTTCTGCCTCTCTTTTCTTTAAGCTCTTTTATAGTTTTTTTCAACTGGTATTTGTTCATTATTTTTTCTTGTTTTTCTTGGCTCATAGATAGAAACTTACACTTTACTCTTTTTAATTAATCAATCAGTTTAGAAAGTCTTTTGTGAGATATTTGGACATAGTCGCTGTCATCTGTGAAAATTTCTAGACAAAAAGTGGCATTATCCACTTCTTCTAAAATCTGGAAATCTATTTCCCCTACTCCTAGAGGCAGGTGTAGATCATCATTTTCTCTAGTGTCTTGGACATGTAAATGAGAAATTATTTCACTGTATTCTTCCACGAATTCATCAACGTCTTCTTGATCTGTTTCATTGAAGGCATGACCTATGTCAAAACACATTGACAAATTTTCCTCTTCTAGTATCTCTCCTAATAGGGATAACTCTATGCCGTTTATGTACCCTATATTCACGTTTTCAATACAAATCTCTATTCCGTGTTTTTCTCCTATTCTGTTTATTTCGTTGAGCTGTTTTTTTATGTCTTCTAAATTGTTCTCAGGTTCTAAATGGTGTCTGATGTTAGCGTGAATTACAGCTTTTTCTGCATTAAGTTCTTCACTAAATTTAAGTAGTTTGTCGTAGTATTGAGTAAGTGATTTATCAACAGCTTCTATTTCAGTGATTAATGGCTGTCTGAATGGTAAATGAATTATTATATCGAAGTTTTTGTCCTTAAGTGTTTTTTTCAGTTTTTCTTTATCTATTTCTTCTATGTCTAGTTCTGCTTCACCTATTGCAATCTCTATAAAATCAAAAGAGGAAGAGGTATTTTCTATTTCCTCTATATATGTGTCAGAATCAGGAGCGATACATTTTCCAATCATTCTTTGATGATCACCAGTGTATTTTCGGTTTCGATCATTTTTCCAGAACCTGTATATGTTCTTTCCTGTCTTACTTTGAACATCTTAGGTTTGAGGTGTTCTCCTGCGACTCTTAATCGTCCGGATTCAAGAGAGTACTCGTTGTTCTTTAGGGCCTCTTCTAAAACTCCTACTTTGTCTCCGTATTTGGGGCCTGCTTCTTCGTAATTAAGCTTTATTTCGATAATTTTGTTCTCTGTTTCTGGCTCTTCTTCTAGCTCTACGAGTTTTTTTACGTGCATAACCTCTCTGATGTCTTCTTCAAAACCTTCTATGTCTCCATAAACGTTTATTTCTTCTATTTCCGCCGTTGGAGCCATCTGATTTTCTGTTTTGTGTTTTCTAACTGCTGATATTACTTCTAGAGCTTTTTCTCCTTTCTCTATGTTTGCTTCAATTCCTGTTGATTCTGGCCATTCTTCTAGATGGATGCTGTTGTTAGAATACATTTGACGATAAATTTCTTCTGTTACATAACTTAGAATTGGTGCGAACATTTTCAAGAAATTCTTATGTGTCTTTCTTAGTGCTGCTTCGGTTGCAGGCTTGTTTTGCTCATCTAACTTTTGTTTTACAATCTCTAGATAGTGGTCACAGTATACGTTCCAGAAAACATCTCTTGTTTTGTCTCTTGCTTTGGAGAATTCATAGTTTTCATAATGTTCTGTTATTTCTTCTACTAATTGATCGGTTTTAGCTAGCATCCATTTATCTATTTCATCTAATTTATTTTCATTTAGTTCTTTTTCTTCTTCTGTTAGATGGTCTACTAGTTTTGATGCGTTCCAGAGTTTTCGGATTAATTTCTCTCCCGATATGAGGTCTTTTTCTTTAAGCGCTAGGTCGTCTCCTACGCTTGTCCCGCCGCTCCAATAACGCGCTGCATCTACAGAGTAGTCCTCTATGACTTCTTGTGGTGTGGTTACGTTTCCACGGCTTTTACTCATTTTTTCTCTATTTGCATCTAGTACGTGACCGTGATTCATTACTTCCTTGAATGGTGTTTTGCCGGTGTGTTCGTAGCATTTAACTACTGTGTGGAATAGCCAGAAACTGATTATGTCATGTCCTTCGTATCTTAATTCCATAGGGTATAGTTCTGGNCTGTTTAGTTCTTCTCCATTCCAGTCTGCATTGATTAAAGGTGTTAATGAAGAGGTTGCCCAGGTATCTAATACGTCGGTTTCTGGTTCGTAATCTTCTGGGTTATCTACGGGTGGTTCGTCTTCTATTGGATCTACAGGTAGTTGTTCTTTTTCTGCTAGTACTGGTTCTCCTGTTTCTTTATGATACCATACAGGAATTGGTATTCCAGAGTCTCTTTGTCTTGAGATACACCAGTCCCATTCAAGTCCTTCTATCCAGTTTTTGTATCGTGTAAACATTTTTTCGGGGTACCAGTCCATTTCTTGTCCTGCTTCTAGGTATTCTTCTTTCTTATCTAGTAATTTGATGTACCATTGCTCCTTAACTAGGAATTCTATTGGTGTATCGCATCTTTCGTGAACTTTCTTTGTATGTGTTATTTCTCTTCTGTCAAGCAGTTTTCCTTCTTCTTCTAAGTCTTCTACTATTTTTTCTCTTGCGTCTGCTGTGCTCATTCCTTTGTAATCTCCGGCTTTGTCGGTAAGGGTTCCTGATTCGTCAATAGCTATTCTGAGATCAAGGTCGTGTGCTTGGTACCATTCGATATCTGTTTGGTCTCCGAAGGTACAGCACATTACTACTCCACTCCCGGTTTCCATGTCAACACGTTCATCTTCTAAGATGGGTACTTCATGACCGAATAACGGTACTTTTGCTTCTTCTCCTACAAGATGTTCGTTCGCATCATCTTCCGGATGAACGAATATTGCAACACACGCAGGAATTAGCTCTGGCCTTGTAGTAGAGATCATTATTGAACCGTTACCAGTAGCTAATTCGAACTCTATGTCGTTAAAGTGGCTTTTTTCTTCTAAATCTTCTCTTTCCACTTGAGAGATTGCTGTTTCACATTCTGGACACCAAATTACTGGAGCCTTTTCACGGTATTCTCTACCGTTTTCATGAAGATCTATGAAAGATAATTGGCTTATTCTTTGTACTCTAGGTTCTATTGTCTTGTAGACGTTGTTCCAGTCAAATGAAAATGCAAATTCCTTCATAACGTCTTCGAATTCTTTTTCATACTTTTGGCAGACCTTTCTGACCTTTTTCTGAAATTCTTCTCTACTAAAGTTTTGATGTTTTATTCCTAACTCTTTTTCTGTAAGTCTTTCAGAAGCTATACCGTTGTTATCATATCCGAAGGGATAGTATACTTGCTTTCCTCGCATTCTTTCAAATCTTGCTTTGAAGTCTGCGAGTGTATTTCCGTAAGTATGTCCAAAGTGCAGGCTCCCAGACACTGTTGGTGGAGGGGTATCAACTGAAAACACTTCATCTTCCGAATCTACTTTGTTTTCTTCGTATTTGTAAATTTGATTTTCTCTCCATTTTTTCCGCCATTTAGATTCAATTTTGTCTGGGTTATATTCTCCTTCCATAGTTAATTTTAGACCTCTACGTTCTACAATTTAATAAAGTTCAAATTATTCTTAAATTCGTTTTCTAAACTATAGAAATAGTGGAAGTCAGGAAAATTTCTTGATTTTTACACTGTTTCTTTTTATGGACATAAAGAACACACAAACAGTTGAATATGGGCGAATAGCTTTCAAATGCTTTAGAGGTAGCATTATCCTCTAAGAATTCGTATTTTAAAAGTAGAAAGAAATTTTCAGAAGTTATTAAGAGTTCTATTACCTGGAAACTTCATCCCGTCCTCGGCGAAAATTACTTTTCCTTTGATTTGGTTTTGAAGCCAATCTCTCTCTTCTTCAAGATTTTTACGTAAAAATTTCATGCCAAAGTGTGTTACTATACATGTCTCAGCTTCAACATTATCCATTATCTTAGGTATATCGTTTACGGAGGTATGAGCCTTAAC
>SL_4KL_010_BRINEDRAFT_10000307_pt1 | contig 24676 bp, 22 predicted proteins | sample SodLak_010_BRINE_2_FD_10664 | JGI IMG/M metagenome (IMG submission 10664) | reverse complement strand
TCGACGACCGCACCGGCGTCATCGACCGCGCGATTTTCGTTGATATCGGTGAAGCTCGCTTCGACGACGACCGAGTCGATATCGCGGGTAACCGTTGGCTCGAGGTCGCGCTCGGTGCGGAAGATGCCGCCGATGTCGCGCACCCGAAGTTCGAACGTTTCGAACCAGCCGTTCTCGACGACGTCGGCGACCTCGTCCGCGGTGACCGCGTTCAACAACGGTACCGTGACACGAATTGAAAACGCGATGTGGCCATTGTCGGCAGGGTCGGCGGCGACAACGCCCTCGAACGGCGTGGTGACCGACTCGAAGGTCCCCTCCTCGCGGGACTCAAAGGAGGGATGGCTGGCAAACGCACGACGAACGCGTCCAGGAAGCTCGCTCATAGCCGGTGGAAGGTTCCCGGTGGGGAAAAACGCGTCTTTTCAGCACCGCGTCGAGCGAACACGCTGGTTCGCTACCAGGTAACACGCTTGCGGCAGCATCGACCGCACCCGACATAATTAACTTTGTTCGCCCGTTTGAATCAGTTGACGCTTCGCTTTGGAGGGCCGAAGCGTCAGCGGGGACCATTTGGGCGTTCGGCCTACGCGAGCCTTTTTTGTTCGCGTGGGCTGGGTTGCCCACTTTTCACAAATTCGCGAGCAACGCGGCCGCTCGCTGTCCTGTAGGCTGTGCAGTATCCCGTACTTACGTGTCGGACGTCGGTCGCCCGACCGTGGAAACTGCCTACCACGGTTTTCGCTTGTGGTCGCGCCAGAAGCAGCCGCTCGGCGCAGCGGGACGAAACCGCGCGAGCCAAAGTGGGGTTTCCGCGCCTTTTTCGGGCGTTCGCGGTGCAGTTCCGTCGGTCATGTCGGTCTGCACATAGCCCGGACACACCGCGTTGGCGACGAGTGTCTCGTACTCGCCGTCGAGATAGCGCGTGAGACCGTTGAGCCCGGTTTTCGAGATGCGGTACGCCGGCATGCGGCCCGACTGCGACTCGGTGATCGCGCCCAACCCCGACGAGACGTTGACCACGCGGCCACCGGGACGGGCCAACAGCAGCGACAGCGCGGCCTTTGTCAGCTGGATCGGCCCGTGAAGATTTGTCTGTAGCGTTTGGTCGATCACAGCCGTCGGCATCGACGCGAGATCCTCACGGCTGTCCATCACGCCCGCGTTGTTGACGAGCATATCGAGTCGTCCGGCCTCGTCGTCGATCCGGTCGAGTGCCGCCTGCCGCTCGGTCGCGTCGGTCACGTCGAGTCTGATCGGCCGGCGGTCGCTCGCGGTGATGTCGTCGGGATTGCGCGCACCGGCGTACACCGTTGCGCCGTGGTCGACCAGTCCGTCGGCGATTTTTTGCCCGATACCGCGGGTGGCACCGGTCACAAGAGCGACCTGTCCGTCGAGCGTGTCGTACAGCGGGACGTCCATGCACGAGGTACGGCGAGCGAAGCCTAAAGTGCCGTGTCGATCACGGCCGTGTCGATGACGCTGGCATGTGCTGATGAACCGCTCATGAACGCCGAGGCGCGGGCTCGGTCGGGAACCGTGTTGTCAACATGCAGCGGGCGCTCGATGAGACACAAGAACGCTCGACGCGCATACTGACCGCTCTCGGCACCTGAAACGAGATGAAGTGGCTGGGGAGGTGTGCGCCGTTGAACGGCGAGCGCCGTTGCGATATGGGCCGACACGGATTTGAACCGCGGACCTCCCGGTTATCAGCCGAGCGCTCAACCTGACTGAGCTATCGGCCCGAGTGGCGCATCTGACGATAGCGGAGGACTCTGTTTAACAGTTTCCTTTTCGGCCGCCTTCCCGTCAGTCGATTACGCCACGTCGGTTCGTCTCGCGGGCGGCGCGCGCTCTCAGGAGTTGGTCGACCGCGACTCGTCGTCGTCAACCCGTTCGAAGTTGACGTCGACGATATCGTCCTCCGCGTTCGTGTCGCCGGCGGCCCCCGCGTCGGTTCCGGCGGCCGAACCGGTCCTCGCGGACGGCCCACCGCTGAACCCGTCACCACCGAACTGGCCAGTATCGAATCCGTCGGCGTCGAACCCCGAAAACGGGTCGTCGCCGGTTCCGCCTGCGGCGTCTTCGGGATCCGGAAAGCCGTATGTCCACGCGACGCCGCTGCCGAGGCCACCGGTCTGCTTGTCGATGTAGGGAATCACGACCCAGCGTTTGAGCGCCATTCTGATCGGGTACCGCGTCGGCGGCAACACCAACAGAAGGCCGATGAGGTCGGTGACGAGCCCCGGCGTGAGCAAGAACGCACCCGCCGCGATCAGCAGGCCGCCGTCGAGCAGTTCGTCAGTTGGCGGGGTGCCCGCAGCGAGTTTACGTTGGAACCGCGCGAGCGTGTTGCGGCCCTCCGCGCGAACGAGAACCATGCCCAGCAGACCGGTGAGCACGACGAGCGCGATCGTCTGCAGCCATGTCAACAGCCCCCAACCGACGATCGCCACGAGGACAAACGAGTCCACGAGCGGGATGAGCAACAGCAACCCGAGCAGATAGCGCGGTCGCATACCCCAGCGTAGACGACGGCCGTCTATAACCTCTTTCGTCTGTCGCGGTCGCGGTGGCGTGAATCGACGGTCGAATTGGAACCGCAGGGTGGATCGTCGCCAACGACACTACCGCCGACAGCAACACCACTACGCCAACGACACTACCACCAACAAAGACGCCACTACGACACAAACCCATCCACATCGTTGCGAAGCCCTTAGCAACCCGCCGACCTGAGCGATGGTATGACCGACGTGACCGACGCCGCAAGCGAGACGCCGTCACGGGTCGAGTGGCGCGCGTGGGGGGCCGACGCGTTTGCCGAGGCCAAAAAAACCGATCGACCAGTCCTGCTCTCGCTGACCGCCTCGTGGTGCGGTCCCTGCCACGAGATGGACGTCCGAACGTTCGACGAACCGCGCATCGCAGCCAACATCAACGACAGTTTCGTCCCCATCCGCGTTGACGTCGACCGCAATCCACGCGTCCGCGAGCGCTACAACATGGGCGGCTTTCCGACGACCGCCTTTCTGACGCCGACGGGGAAACTGCTCACGGGCGCGACCTATCTCGGCCCCGATGGCATGCGCCAGGTGCTCGACCGGATTCGCGAGCTCTGGAATCAAAAGGGCGCCGACGCCGGTCGGATTCCCCGAGCGTTGGCCGACGAGCCGACGCCAGCCGGCGAGCTGTCGGCCGACATCGAGGCCCACCTCGCCGGCCAGCTCACCGACCAGTTCGACCACGAGTTTGGCGGCTGGGGCACCGACGCGAAGTTCCCACTGCCTCGGACAATCGAGTTCGCGCTCAAACGCGAGCCACGTCTCGCTCGGCAGGCGCTCGATGCAGTCGCCCAGCATCTCCACGACGGTGTCGACGGCGGCTTCTTCCGGTTTGCAATGAACCGTGACTGGTCGGACGTGCGCTACGAGAAGGTGCTCGAAACCAACGCCGCACTCACCCGCGCGTTCGCCAACGGCTATCTGTACACCGGCGACGACGCCTACCGCGAGCCCGCCGCACACACCATCGACTTTCTGACCGAGGAGCTGTGGACCGGCGTCGCTGTCGGCGCAAGCCGTGGCCCCGGACAGGGCGCGGCGTACTACGGCTTGCCCGCCGAGGAACGCGCCGACCAGCCCGCGCCCCGAACTGACCTCACCGTGTTGGCCGGGGCCAACGCGCTCGCGGCCGACGCGCTCCTCACCTACTACGCCTACACCGACGACGACACCGCCCGCCAGTACGCAACGCGAATTCTCGATGCCGTCGAAGGCGACCTGATCGACCGCGAGACCGGCGTCATCACCCACTACCGCGCGGGCGACGAAACGGGCGAAACCCACCTGCTCGAGGATGCCGCCCACGTCGTGAGCGCCTGGTGCCGAGCCCGGCAGATCCTCGGCGACGAGCGGTACACCACGGTCGCCAAACGGGTCGCCGACGAAACAATCGACACGCTGGGTGACGAGGTGGCCTTCCGCGACGGGCCACCTTCGGGCGTCGGCCTCTGTGACCGCCCACTACGACCAATCGACACTGGAACGGCGTTCGCCGACGCATTACTCGATCTGAGCGTGCTCACCGGCGACGACCGCTACCGAACCGCCGCCGTCGACGCCGTGTCGGCGTTCGCCGATGCGTTCGAACGGTTTGGCGTGCAGGTCGCCCACTACGGCAGCGTTGCCGGCCGGCTCGTCGACTCGCCGCTCGTCATCGACGTCGGCGGCGACGCGGGCAGCGACCTCCATCGGGCGGCCCTGCGGGTCGCCGACCACGAGAAAATCGTCGTCCCTGCGGCCGATAGCCTCGACAGCGGAGAGGCAGCCGTCCGCGGCCATTCCGGGTCGCCGGCGACGACACCGGACGCGTTGCTGTCGCAGGTTTCGACCGCGGTCACAACGCGGAAAAAATAAACAGCGGAGTGTTTTTACCAATCGAACAGGAAGAGAACGTATGCCGAGCCTTCGTGATCTTGGGCTTTCGGAGTACGAATCGCGGTCATACCGGGCAATGCTTCGAACGGGTCCAACAACCGCAAAGGAGTTGTCACAGCTGAGCGAGGTGCCGATGGGACGAATCTACGACGTGTTGAGTGACCTCGAAGACAGCCGACTGGTCCGCACACAGACCGCCGGGCGGCCAAAAAAATACGTCGCGGTCGAACCTGACATCGCGCTCGACCGCTTGCTCGACACAAAGAAACAAGAGCTCGAAACGCGGGCCGAACAGTACGAGAACGTGGTCGAAACGCTCCGAACAGAAATAACCGACCGCGAACCGATCAACGGCGAGTTTTGGACCGCCGCGGTCGGTCCCAAAGAAACGCTCGAACTGCTTATCGAACGGATCGCCGCCGCCCAGTCAGAACTCATCGTCGTCGCCGACTCCGCGGCCGCCGGTATCGACCTCACGCACGCGAGCAACCGGGTTGTCGAGGCGATGGAGGCCGCCCTCGAACGCGGCGTCGACATCGAACTGCTCGTCACCCCCTCGTTGGTGGCCGAACTCCCCGAGACCGTCGGCCGTGAGTACGACGAGCGACTCACCGAGTACGACAACTACACGGTGCGGACGCACGCATCGGTCGACGGCACCTTCAACCTCATCGACGGCGAGGAGGTCTGTCTCGAAATTCCGAACCCGCTCGACCCTCACGAGGCGTTCGCGATGGTCAACCTCACAGACCGGCAGTTCGCCGCCGACATCCGTGAGGTGTATCTCCCGCGCTGGGAGCGCGCCGAACCACTCGAGTGGGACGAAAACACCCTGGTTGGCATCGAAAACGGTTCGTAAGAACGCAAAAATTTGGTCGGCAGTCCTGTGTTCAGGCGCTGCCGTTGAGTTCGGCGCGGAGCTGGCCCATCGTGACCTCGCGTTCGGCGTGTGCGTTGTGTTGGTGGATCGATTCGTCGTTTGACTGCTTGATCCGAATCACGGCGCTGTCTTCGAGATGGTCGAACTCAGTGACCGCACCCTCCGCCAGCGCGCGGACGCAGTCCTCGACGAACTTGGCGTCCGAGTGGGCCTCAAACGTCATGTGATCCTCGTCGGGCCGTTTGGCCAGATTGTAGATGCGCGCGCTCATCGAGTCGCGAGCGATGTCGATAATGTCGCCGAGATCGACATCGGGAGAGCCCTCACTCGTGACCGTCAGCGTGGCGTGGCCGCGCTGGGAATGGCCCGGTTGGGGAACTCGTTCGAGGAACTGATCGATGGTTTCGCGGTCGACATCGAGCGCAGCGAGTTCGTCGCGAGCGCGGGACTCCGACATGCCCTGCGAGCAGGGACAGACGGTCATCCCGGTGACCTCCGCGCCGATTTCGGCGTGGGTTGCCTCGTCGGTGGCGACGGCGCTTGCGATGATCGTCGCGGTGCTTTGGGTCTGTTTGCCGCTGGCTGGCGTCTGTTCTTTGGTGATCAACTCGGCGGTCATCCGGACCTCCGCCGTGGAGGTGTAGTCGTGTTTCGAGAGCAGCCGTTCGGCCGTCTCGCCACACACGTCCTCGACACGGTAGGCCTCGTTCTCGGTGGTCTCTTCGAGAATTTCGTCGATGACCTCCATGTTGCGGCTCATGTCGATGCCTTTGCGGCCGCCCGGCAGGTCGACAAAGACCTCGAACTCGGCCATGAGCACGATCGGCCGCTTGTCCGCCCGTGCGAGTTTGACCAGTTTTTCGACACCCGTTACGCCAACCTGACTGAGCCCGACGGCGACCTCCGGCCTGCTGGCCTGCACATCGGGCAACTGATGGCTCATCAACCGAATTAGGGCTGTCACGTGATTAGGACTTTCGGTCAACGAGAATCCTGCTCACGGCCAGTCGTCACGTTGTTCGGCGGCAAAAAAATCCTCTTCGTCGGCATCGGCCGCAAGCTCCCAGTCGGCGGCTTTCGCGGCGTCTTCGAGCGGCAGATACTCCCAGCCGGTCTGCTCGGCGATTTTTTCGTCTTCCTCGCTGGTGCCGATGAAGACGTGCCGGTCGGTGTCGAACTGCTCGGCGACGTTTTCGAGACTTTCGGCGACGCCGCGAGGGCCCGAAAAGAAGTCCTGTCGCACCCGGTGTTTTCGGGTGAAGTTCGTGACGACGTAGGTCGGTTTCTGGCTCACGACGCCGACGTACTTCGTCCACTGGCGGGCGTCGACGAACACTGCGCCGGGATCCGCAAGCGCCTGTAGGGCATCGAGTTCGAATGCCAGCGTCATCTCGCCACCGTCGCTCCCTCCGTTCATGGACGCCACTACTGCGTTGTCGCCGAAAACCGCTTCGCTTCCGTCTGCATGCGGGACACAGCCCAGCGCTCCGAGTCGACTGCGGTCACAAAACGCGTCAGCCACCGCCGGCCAACTGTTCGCCGATGAGTCGGTCGGCGGTCGTGAGGAACTCGGTTTGCGTGCCCGCCGGAATCGTCGCCCCCGCCGCCACGGTGTGGCCGCCACCGTCGCCGCCGACCGACCGGGACGCCTCGCGCATGACGACAGAGAGATCGAGGCCGCGGCGGGTCAACCCGTGGGTCGCCCGCGCCGACACCTTGCGTTCGGTATCGGATTGTTCGGCCATCCCGATGATCGGCAGATCACCGCGAACGCCCGACGAGCCGACGGCCATCCCCGCGATAATGCCGACGATCGTTTCGCGAATCTCCGAGCCGGCATCGAACCACTGGAGGTTGTCCTCGACGGTGACGCCCTCCGTTCTGACCCACTGCAGCCCCGCCGAGAGGTTTCGGCGGTGGTTCCGAAGCAACGTGTGCGCCGCGTCGAGCGCCTCCCCGCGGTCGCCGAGACACACCGCGAGGCCGACGTCGGCGCGTTCGTACCGGGCGGTCGCGTTCAACACGGTCGAAAACTCGCTGGCGTCCCGCAGCGCGGTGCCCGGCGATTCACGGGAGAGTTCGTAGCTCGTCCCGACGAGGTCGTCGATGCGGCCGGCGGGAACGCCGCTGGCGACCGCCCGGCGAACCAGCGCGCTGAGCACCGTCTGTTGTTCATCGCTCGTGAGGTCGGCCCAACAGCGCCACTCGCCGTCGGTTGTGAGATCGAGATCGAGCCCGGAGAGGAACTCGCGCGCGCCGTTTGCGTTGTTCGAAATGCCCGGAATGCGGGCCTCGCTGGCGTACTCCAGCAGTTTCGGGAGGGGTCGGGTCTGTTTGCCGTACAGCGCGAGATCGGTTCGCTCGTCGACAACGCCGGCGGCGACCCCCTCGGCGACGATTCGCTCGTTGGCCCCCGAAAGCCCGTCGACGCCGGCCTGGCGATCGCCGACCGCGCCGACGACGGCGAGTGCGGCGAGGTCGCGGTTGTCGGTCGCTTGGCTTCCTGCTGCCGGCGACGACGGAGGGTCACCTCTCGCGGCGAGCGCCCGCGCGAGCACGTATGTCGTTCCCGCACCCGAGAGCTCCGAGGAGCCGTCGAGACCGACGAGCAGCGGGTTGAGATGGAACGCGGTTTCGGCGTCTGCGGGCTGGTGATGATCGGCGATCACGGGTGTGAATGCGCCAGCAGCCGCATGCTCGGCGATCAGATCGAGTTGACCGCTGCCGAAATCGGTGAACAACACCGTCTCGTGGTCGGTGTCGGCGATGGTGTCGAGTTCGGCGCTATCGAGCTGTTTCGAAAAAACCGAGTCGAAGGCGATGTCGCATCGTTCGAGCGCCGTGGCCGCGATGGCGGCGCTCGTCAGGCCGTCGGCGTCGATGTGGGAGGCGACCAGCACGCTGTCGGCCGCCCGGAGCCGGTCAGCACAGGCGGCCGCGCGGTCGGCGAGTTCGGGAACCGGTGCGGTCGAAGCCATTGGGCCGACATTGGGCGGTTTCGGTGATAAACATCCGGACTGTGTGGCCAACGCTGTGAGCCAACAGATCAGCCGGCCAGAACGATTAAGCAAACACGCGCACAACAACGAGTCATGAAGCGGTTTCTTCGGTACGTGCTCTATCGGGAGCTCTATCGGAGCCTCCGAAATCTCACCAGCGGGTCGGCGGACAAACCCGCCGACAACTCAAGCGGGCAGTCGGCGTCGTCAACGAGGTCGACGACGCAGGGGAACCCGGCCGAAATCGACCTTCCCGACGGGCTCGTCGACGGCAGCCCAATCGAGTCGACCGCCCAACTCACCGCGGTGCTCCAGCGGATGGATCCCTACGAGTTCGAACAGTTCGTTGCCGACCTCTGGGAGCGGATGGGCTGGCAGACCGAGGTGTCGACCGCGAGCGCCGACCAAGGCGTCGACGTCACCGCCCGAAAATCCGTCCCCTACGAACAAACGGTACTGATTCAGGCAAAGCGCTACGGACCAAACACGACGGTTGGCTCGCCCGACATCCAGCAGTACGCGAGCCTGCGACACCAGTACAACGGGGTCGACAAAGTCATCATCGTGACGACAAACGAGTTCACCCAGCAGGCCCGCGAGATGGCGACCCGGCTCAACGTCAAATGTATCACTGGCGACGAGCTCTCGCAGTTGATTGTCGACCACGACGCAACCGACCTCGTGGCGACCTATCTCGACTGGATCGACGTCGTCGACAACGCCGACGAAGCCGGGAAGCAATCTGACAAAACGGGTGACCAACCCGCAGATGCACCCGAAATCGAGGGCGCAGTGGGTCCAACGGATGCAGGCGAACCAGCCGATGCAGTCGAAACGAGAAAACCTGAGACGGCGGCCGCGGCCAACCAAACCGGAACCGCCGCGTCGACCGCAGTTGAATCGACCGCGTGGCACAAACTCAGTATTGCCGGCGTACTCGGGTGGCCGGTACTGTTTTTCAGTGTTCTCGTCCTGTCGGAAGCCGTCTGGCTCCTGTTCTTTTTCACCGTCTGGATTGGCCTCCCGGTCGCCATCGCGCTCGACGCCCGCACCGTCAGAAAAAAGACCGACTGGCCGACATACTGGTGGGCGTACGTGCTGGGCGCGTTCGTCTGGTTTTTTGCTGTGCTTCCCGCCGGGATCTACCTCTGGAAGCGACGGTCGGCCGGTGCGTAATCGAGCCGGGCAACACGAATCCCTCAGGTCGCGTCGCTGGTTTTCGTCCGCGCAACGACCGCCGTCGCCAGCGCCTCAAACGTCGCCTCATCCGGCACCACGTCGACAGCGATGCCGAGCGATTCGGCGGTGTCGCGCGTTGGCTCGCCGATTGTGCCGACGACCGCCCGATTGAGGCCGGCGAGCGCCTCCGCACGGATGCCACGCTCCTCGGCGGCCGACAGAAAGTGTTCGACCGTCAGCGACGAGGTGAAGGCGGCCGCCGCGAGGTCGCCGTCGGCGGCCAGTTCTGCGGAGTGACCCGCTTCGGAGGGCCGAACCAGGCGGTAGAGCACGGTTTCGGTCACGTCGGCGCCCGCCTCGCGGAGCCCTTCGAGCAGCACCGGGCTACCGTGATCGCTGCGGGCGACCTCGACGGTTTTTCCCGCAGCCTCGTCGCGAAGCAGCGAAACGAGACCCGCAGAGCTGTAGGTGTCAGGTTCGCGGTCGACCTGCCAGCCGGCGCGGTTCGCGGCGGCAGTCGTCCCCGGTCCGATGCTGACGAGGGTCGTCGCGCCGGGCGACCAGCCCGAGTCGACAGCGAGTTCGATGCCGGTTTTGCTCGTAAACACGACGTAGTCGCTGTTTCCGCCCGGAACAGCACCGGTCGACTCGATCTTGAGCATTGGGTCAGCAACGGGCGTTGCGCCGAGCGATTCGAGCACGGCGACGGCCGTCTCGATCCGGTCGTCGCCGGGGCGGAACACGGCAACGCGGGGCGACTCGCTCATCGAGTTTCCTCCGCAGAGTCATCGGGCACAGCGTCGATGTCGCCAGCGGCCTCGCTTACATCGCGCTCGGTCAGCACCTGATTGCGAAGAAAGGCGACGACCTCCTCACGAATGGCCGCAACCTCGCCGATCACGGTGAGCGCCGGTGGCGTGATTCCCTCGCGGTCGCGAACCTCGACGATCGACGCCAGCGTGCCGGTTGCGACCTGCATATTGGGCCATGTCGCGCGTTCAACCAGTGCGACCGGCGTCTCGGGATCCATTCCCGCGTCGAGCAGCACGTCTGTGTACAGCGGAAGTTTGCCGACGCCCATGAGCACGACGAGCGTGCCACCGGTCGCCGCGAGCGCCTCCCAGTCGACCGCCGACTCCTTCTTTGTGGGATCCTCGTGACCCGTCACGAACGAAACGGTCGAAACGTGATCGCGGTGGGTCACCGGAATGCCGGCAACGCCCGCGCCGGCGACCGCCGACGTAATGCCGGGGACGACCTCGAACGGGATATCGTGAGCCGCGAGATACTGCATCTCCTCGCCGCCGCGACCAAAAACGAACGGGTCGCCACCCTTGAGTCGGACGACGGTTTTTCCCTGCTCGGCGAGTTCGACCAGCCGCTGGTTGGTGTACTCCTGTGGCGTCCACTCGCCGGTCGCGCGCTTGCCGACATCCTCACGTTTGTCGGCGGGAATCTGGCCGAGAATCGTCGGCCCCGGCAGTTTGTCATGTAGCACCACATCGGCGCTGTCAAGTAGTCGTTTTGCCTTTACCGTCAGCAGTTCTGGATCGCCGGGACCGCTGCCGACGAGATACACCATCCCGACGGCGTCGTTGAGCGCGCGTTCGTCAACTGGCTCAGCCATTGTCTCGCTCCTCGACAGTTGCTTTTGCCGCGTCGATCAGGTCGGCCGCGCCGCGCTCGCGGAGGTCGTCGCCAAACGCCCGCGCTGCCTTCGCGTAGGTTCTGACCGGCAGATCACGCGTCTCCTCGACAACCTCGGTGCCGTCGTGGCTGAGAATCTGCGCGCGGGTATGGACGTACGCTCCGCGAAGCATCGCGCTCACACCGATCGGCGCGATACAGCCGCCGCCGACCGACGCGAGAACCGTCCGTTCGACCGTTGTTTCGATGCGAGCACGCGGGTGATCGACCGCGTCGCGAATCTGGTCAATGACGTCGTCGTCGGTGGCAGTCACCGCGATCGCGCCCTGTCCCGGCGCGGGAACGAACGATTCGCGTGGGAGTCTGACGCAACTGATCGAGTCGAACAACCCGCTGCGGCGAATGCCGGCCTCGGCGAGAACAATGGCGTCGAGTTCGCGTTTAACGTCGCGGCCGAGCGCCTCGCGTTCCAGCTCCGACAGCGACTCGAACCACTCGTCGGGCGTCCGGTCGTAGTCGTTTTCGGGGCTCTCAACGCCCGCGTCGTGAGCGTCAAGTCGGGTCTCGTGTTCGCGTTGCAGTCGTGGGGCGAGCAGTTTTTCGATCCGGGTGTCGACGTTGCCGCGCAACGGGACGACCGAGAGATCCGGGCGAGCGGCGAGCAGTTGGGCCTGCCGGCGAAGCGAGCCGGTGCCGACGACCGCGCCGTCGGGCAACTCGTCGAGCGCGAGGCCGTCGGGCGTAATGAGCAGGTCGCCGGAGGGGGCGCGTTCGGGAACCGCGGCGACGACGAGCGTGTCGGGCATCTCGGTCGGCATATCCTTGAGCGAGTGAACGGCCGCGTCAAGCTCGCCAGAGAGGACTTTCTCGTCGAGTGAGCGGACGAACGCGCCGGTTTTGCCGAGCCGATGGATGAGCTCGTCGCGAATCTGGTCGCCCGTCGTGTCGACCTCGGTGAGCGTCACCTCGCGGCGGCGTGAGGCGAGTTTCGATTGGACGGTCGCCGCCTGCCGCAGTGCGAGATCCGACCCCCGCGTCGCGAGTCTGACGGCTGTCGGTGCTGACATACCCGGCTCTCTGTACTGGGGAGCCAAAAGCACACCAGTTCGCGCGTCGGCTCGAACGGAGGAACCGCAGGCGACGACGCGGAGGAGTTGTTGACGACGACCCAGTACGTGCGGCCGGCGACAACGCGGAAGTCGAAGCCGACGGCAACCCGGAAGAGGACGCTGACAGCAACGCGGAAGTCGACAGCGACGACTCCGAAACCCGCCGACTACAACGCCTCGGCGTAGGCCGCGAGCGTCGTCTCGATGTCGGCTTCGGTGTGGGCGGACGAGATGAACTGCGACTCGTACTGGTTGGCCGTGAGAAAGATGCCCTGTTCCTTCATTGCGTGCCAGAACAGCCGCTCCCAGCGCTCCGTGTCGGCGTCGGCAACGTCGCTACCGGTTTTCGGGCAGGCGTCGAACTGCGCGCAGTCGGGGGCCTGTTGACAGCCGGTCGCACACGCCGGAGCCCGGTCGGCCGCGCCATGTCGGGTGAAAATGACTTTGAACATGCTGTCGGTGCCGACGACGGTGTACTCGGGTGCGTGGTCGGCAAGCAGGTCGGACAGCCCCGCACGAAGCTGCTCGCCGAGGCTGTTGATGTGCTCGTACACGTCGTGTTCGGCGGCGTATTCGAGATTCGCCAGTCCGGCGGCCATCGTGACGGGATGGCCCGAAAACGTGCCCGACTGGAAGACGTCGCCCGAGGGCGAAAAGTGCTCGATGAGATCCGCGCGGCCGCCAATCGCGCCGACCGGAAAGCCGCCGCCAACGATTTTGCCGAACGTCGTTAGATCGGGTGTCACCCCGAATTTTCCCTGCGCACACTGCAAGCCACCGACCCGGAAGCCGGTGATGACCTCGTCGAAAATCAACAACGAGCCGTGGTCGTCACAGAGGTCACGGAGCGTTTCGTGGTAGCCGTCGACCGGCATCACAATTCCCATATTCCCCAAAATCGGTTCGGTGAGCACCGCTGCGATGTCGTCGCCGTGCTGTTCGAACACCCGCTCGGCCGCCTCGGGATCGTTGAACGGGATCGGCAGCGTGTGCTCGGCAAACGACTGGGGAATGCCCGCGGTCGACGGGCGAGGATTCTCGGCGTCGCCGTCGACAAGCGTCGACTCTTGGGCCCCGTGGTAGCCTCCCTGCATGACGACGATTTTGTTTCGGCCGGTGTGGCCACGGGCGAGCCGGACGGCCGAAACGGTCGCCTCGGTACCCGAGTTGACAAAGCGGAGCATCTCGACGCTCGGCACGTGACGCGAAACGAACTCGGCGAGTTCGACCTCGATTTCGGTCGGTGCGCCGTACATCGGCCCGGCCGAGGCGTGTGCCTGCACCGCCGACTGAACAGGATCGGGCAGCGTGTGGCCGTACAACAGCGGACCGTAGCCCATCACGTAGTCGAGATACCGGTTGCCGTCGGCGTCGATAACGTGCGCACCGTCGCCGCGCTCGATAAAGAAGGGGTACGGCTTGGTTGCCCGGACCGAGGAGTTGACCCCGCCGGCCAACACCGACAGCGCCCGTCCATACAGCTCGCGAGACCGCTCGTGGTTCATACGGGCCGTTCTCACCGCCACGACTTGTGCGTGTCGCAGCCAGCCGTCTGCCGCTATCGTTCGAAAACGTTCGAGAAAATCCACCGGAAATCGTCGTGGCGTGGCCACGGATTCCGTCGGAAAACAGCGTGGAACGAGACCAATGTAGCGTGGTTAGCAAGCGGATCTCGAGTAATCGAACCGAGCAACTAGCGAGGCGGTGTTAGACCGCCTCGGTTCCGTCTGCACCGGTTCGGACCTGCACAGCGTCAGCGACATCAAGAACAAAGATTTTGCCGTCGCCCGGTTCGCCCGTGTTGGCCGCATCACGGATCGCCGCGACAACGTCTTCGGCTGGAATGTCGGCGACAACGCACTCGATTTTGACCTTCTGGTGGAGGTCAACCGTGTACTCCTCACCGCGCCAGCTACCCTTTTTCGCGGGCTGGCTGCCACGACCGGAGACGTTGGTGACCGTCAGCGAGGGCGCGCCAACTTCGGCGAGCGCCTGTTTGACTGCGCCGAGTTTTTCGGGACGAATCACCGAGACGATCATTTTGAGTTCGGCGTCGTCCGTGCCACCGTCGGTTCGGATATCGTACTCGTCGACGCTGCCCGAGCCATCAGTTGCAAGGCGCTGGCCGCCGAATTCGGGGTAGGTGTCGACGCCGTGTTCGGAGCTGTCGAGACCGTCGCGTTCGTGTTCGGGAGTGACGCGAGCCTCGCCGATGGCTTTGAGTCCACCCCAGACGGCGGCGGTTGCCAGCACCGTCCAGATGGTGATCACGGCGACGCCGATGATCTGTGGAACGAACGCGCCGGCGTCAATCGAGAGGATTCCGCCGCTGACGAGGCCGCCGCCGATGACGGTCGCCCCACTGGCGTTGGACCACAGCGGGTAGATGATCAGACCGAGCATACCGGCACTACCGTGGACCGGGAACACCGCACAGACGTCGTCGATCTTGAGTCTGTTCTCGACAAAGCGGAAGACGATCGGAAGCTGTGCACCAGCGAGGAAGCCGATCGCGATCGCGCCCATCGGCGTGATGAGGTCCGTTGGACCGGTGACGCCGACGAGGCCGGCGAGCATGCCGTTGGCGACGTACAGCGTGTCGACCTTACCGTTGAGGTACAGCGAAACGGCCGCCGCGCCGATCGCACCGAGACCCATACCGAGGGCAGTCACCGCGGCAACACTGCCGACGTAGCTGAAGTCAGCGAGTTCGAACGTCGAGCCGTCGATCACGGTTGCGGCGGTGCCGACGTTGAAGCCGAACCAGCCGAAACACAGGATGAGCGTGCCGAGCACGGCAAACGCCATCGAGTGGCCCGGAATCACGTTCGAGGAGCCGTCCTCGTTGTACTTGTCCATGCGAGCGCCGAGCACCCACGCGGCGGTGAGACCGGCCACACCACCAACGCCGTGGACGACCATGCCGCCCGCGAAGTCAGCGAAGCCGAGGCCGGCGAGTATTGGCGTGCCACCGGGGGCATACCAGACCATGCCGGCGACGACGGGGTAGATGACGGCGGCCAGTAGGAAGGTGTAGGCGACGTACGCGCGGAGTTTCGCGCGGCCGGCAACCGCACCCGACACGATGGTTGCGGCAGTCATCGCGAACACGGCGCTGAAGAGCCACATGACCCAGTCAAACGAGTTTGCGACCGGGTCGCCACCAAACATCGTCAGTGCCGAGGCCTCCCCACCACCGAGGAGCGACCCGACGTTGTTCGAGATTCCCATGCCGATGACGAAGAAAACGCCGATGCCCACCGCCCACGTGAGCATGTTCTTGGTGAGCTGGTTGGCGACGTTCTTCGAACGAACCTGTCCGGCCTCCAACATCGCGAAGCCGGCATGCATGAAGAAAATGAGGAACGTCACCGTGAGCGCCCACATCAGGTTCATGCCCGTCGCGAGCTGTTCGAGGTCGGCCGCAGTGACTTCAAGCAGGGTTACCATTAGGCCGCCCCCGCTGGAGTCGATCCGCGGACAGGTTTACAATCATGGACGATTCCACCATCGATACGCGTGTTTGTGCTCTGAATCACGAGTGTAGCTCATGGAATGGACGTATATAATGGTAGCCGTTGACATTCCGCTATATTCGCACACAATAATAGACAACCGTCAAGTATAGGATTTAATAATATGTATATAAGGACATACATTCGCCGGAAGTGCGTCAATACTTGCCAAACAAGTTGACAACTGTTTTATCAGATTATTTGTATATATTGGCGCAGCTTCCGGACTGGCAGTACACGGTGTCGAACAAATACAGCCGAAAATCGAGCAGTTGTATCGCAGTTTGACTGGCAGTCAGCCGACTATTCGGGTTTCAATCCGGCACCCTTTACGCGCATGACCGCTTCGCCGTCTGCGAGATTTGGCGCATCGACGAGTTTGACGATCCGTTTGTCCGCCTTCGACTTGCGGAGGTACATCCGGAACGTCGAGGTGTGGCCGAGAATGTTGCCCCCGATGGGCTGGGTCGGGTCGCCGAAGTACGAATCGGGGTTGGAGGCGACCTGATTGGTGACCAAAATGGCGGTATTGAACAAATCGCCAATTCGCATGAGGTCGTGGAGGTGCTTGTTGAGTTTCTGCTGACGCTCGGCCAGTTCGCCCCGGCCGACGTACTCCGCACGGAAGTGCGCGGTCAGCGAGTCGACACAGACGATGCGAACGGGCCATTCGCCTTCTTCGTGCTCGCCGGCGAGCTCTTTTGCTTTCTCGGCGAGCAGAATCTGGTGGTTGGAGTTGAACGCTTTGGCGACGTGAATCCGGTCGAGGAAGTCGCCAACGAGTTCCTCCATCGTCTCCTCGTCGTCGATCGAGCCCTCGATTCCGCGGTCGTCGAGCGTGGCTTCGAGAACCTCGTCGTCGAGCCCGCGAACCATGTCGTCGATCCGCTCGGGCCGGAAGGTGTCTTCCGAATCGATGAAGATGCACGAGCCACGGAGCCCGCCCTGCTCGGTCGGCAACTGGACGTTGACCGCCATCTGGTGAGTGACCTGTGATTTACCCGCGCCGAACTCGCCGTACACCTCGGTGATCGACTGGGTTTCGATGCCGCCGCCGAGCAGCGAGTCGACCGCGGGAACCAGCCACGAGAGTTTGCCAATCTCCTGGCGGCGTTCGAGAATCAGCTCACCGGTTTCGAAGCCCCCGATGTCGGCGGCGTCGCGCGCGGCGCTGATGATGTCGGTTGCGGTGCTCGACCCGATGTCGGCGGTGTTCGAGAGTTCGCCCGGGGAGGCGACCGCGATCGACTGATAGGAGTCATAGCCCGCATCGATGAGTTTGTCGGCCGTCGCGGGTCCGACGCCGGGAAGGTTTTCGAGGTCGTCGTCTGCCATTGTACTCCGTGTTTGCTCGCTTCGGTACATAAAGCCTCGTTAACTGCAAAGTGGAAGTGAAATAATCGAGCCAGTCTGTGCCGACCATGCGCGGCAAAAATCGACCGCGAGAACGACTCATAACGGATCGTAAAATCGGCCCACGACGGATCGTAGAGTCGACGCACAACGCCGACAGCGAGGACAACACAGCGCCCCCGCTCAGCGGTGACACCGTTCGACAGCGGTTATTCCCACGGATAGCCGCCGGGCGTGTCGGGCCACAGCGGGTACCAGTACTGTTCGTCGCGTTCGAGGCCCAACTCGCCGTCGAGCACCGACTGAAGTTTGAACTCCGCACGAGAATCGCGGTCGTGCGTCCCGGTCGGCACAAACGGGTAGTACGCGCCGCGGCGGAAGGAGTAGATCCAGTAGGCGTGGTCGGTGTCGCTCTTGTCGAACGCGAACACCGCCGCGAGCAGCCGAGAGCCATAGCCCTCCTCGATGAACGTATCGGCCGCAAAGTGAATTGTCGTCAGCAGATCCTCGGGGTCGCTGTCCTCGAGCACGACCCAGTTGTAGCCGTGGTCATCGCTGTGCTGGCTGAACGTTGTTCCCGTCTCCTCCGCACCGGCTTCGAGAATCGCTTCGACCTCCGCGACCATGTCGCCGAAATCCGTGCTGTCGACCGAGGAGAAACACAGCGCCGCCGCGCCGGCGTTCGTATAGCCCAGATCCGCCTCCATCGTCACGTAGGCGGTCGACATCCCAAACAGATCCTCGGGGTCGGCATCGCGGGTTGCGTCGCGCTCGGCGCTCACGCCGAGAATCGACCGCACCGTATCCATCAGTCCCATACGACCCGTTCGACAGGGAGGCTCAAAGGCTCGTTGGCTGGCGCTGCTCAGGCCAGTTCCTGCTCGCGTTCGAGTTCGCGGAGTTTCTCGATCCGTTTCTCGGTCGGCGGGTGCGTGCTCGCGATTCTCCCGACGAAGCCCGACCGAATCGGGATAATGAAGAAGGCGTTCATTTCGGCCTGATCGCGCAGATCCTCCTTCGGCACCTTGTCCATCCGGCCGCTAATCGACATGAGCGCCGAGGCCAACGCCGCCGGGTTGCCCGTGATCGACGCCGCACCGCGGTCGGCGGCGTACTCGCGGTAGCGACTCAGCGCCCGAATGAGGAAGAACGAGATCACCCAGACGACGAGCGAGGCGAGAATCGCGACGTACACCGGCGCCTGATTGCGGCCGTTGCCGCCGAACAGCCAGCCCCACCGGACGATGATGAACGCAATCGTCGAGAGGAACGAGGCGATGGTCATCACCATCACGTCGCGGTTTTTGATGTGCGCGAGTTCGTGGGCCATCACACCTTCGAGCTCCTCCTGATTGAGTGTCCGCATCAGCCCCGTCGTCACCGCAACCGTCGCGTTCTTCTGGTTGCGGCCGGTCGCAAACGCGTTCGGCACCTGCGAGTCGGCGATGGCGACCTGTGGCTTCGGAAGGTCGGCCTGCTGGCAGAGTCGTTCGACCATTCGGTGCAACTCGGGAGCTTCGTCCTCGTCGACGACGTTTGCGCCCATGCTGTAGAGCGCCATTTTGTCGCTGAAAAAGTACTGGGCGAACGAGAACGCGCCCATGGCGATCACGATCGTGATGAGCCCGGCGTTCGTGAAGGCGACGAGGAACCCGAGAAAGACGATGTAGAGGGCGAACAAGAGGAACATCGTCAGCCCCATTCGGCCACGGAGTCCCCAGTCTGTCGTCCATTTCATGCGTGTCTGTAGCCGTTCGATCGGTTAAACGGTATCGGAGCCGACTGGCGGTTCTCGTGGCCGTTCGGCAGCGGGTTCGATCCACGGTGTCGCCAACGCGGTGCGCGGCGCTTAAACGGCCACCGAACCTACGAAGGGCCAATGAGTCAGTCTCGTGATTTCTGTCCCCGCTGTGGCGACGACGTTGCCCCGCGGGAATCACCCCGCCCCGGCGACCGCCACGAACACGACGTGGCGCTCTGTGACGGCTGTTACTTCGAGGCGTTCGAACTGGTTGACGTGCCCGAACGAGTTCACGTGACCGTCTGTCCGCGGTGCGGCGCAGTCCATCGTGGCAAGCGGTGGCTCGACGTCGGCGCGGAGGACTACACCGACATCGCCATCGACGAGGTGAGCGAAGCGCTCGGCGTCCACGTCGACGCCGAAAACGTCCAGTGGGGCGTCGAACCCGAGCAGATCGATCCGACCACGATCCGCATGCACTGTACGTTCTCGGGTGTCGTCCGCGAGCGACCCGTCCACGCGGAGTTCGTCGTTCCCGTTCGCATCGGAAAAGAGGTCTGTGACCGCTGTGGTCGGATTGCCGGCGGCTACTTCGCCAGCATCGTGCAGGTTCGTGCCGAAGAGCGCGAGCCAACCACCGAGGAGGCCGAGGTGGCCATCGAAATCGCCGAATCCTACATCGGAAAAAAGGAAGCCGGTGGCGACCGCGAGGCGTTTATCACCGAAATAGACCGCGAGAGCGCCGCGGGCCCGAACATCAAGCTCTCGACGAACAAACTCGGCCAGGCGGTCGCCAACAGAATCACCGACCGGTTCGGCGGAACCGTCGACGACCACCCAACGCTCGTCACCGAGGACAGCGACGGCAACGAGGTCTACCGCGTCACGTTCGTCGCTCGGCTGCCGAAGTACACCCCCGGCGACCTCATTGACCCCGACGACGGCGACGGTCCGGTGGTGGTCACGAGCGCTCACGGAACGCTCAAGGGTCGGCGACTGAGCACTGGCGAACGCTATGAGGCAGCGTACGAGGACGGCACGACACCCGATGTCGAAAAACTCGGGACGCGAAGCGAGGCGGTCGAAACTACCGTCGTCACCATCGAGGACGAACACGCCGTCCAGCTGTTAGATCCTGAAACCTACGAGGCGAAAACCGTCGCCCGGCCCGCCTTCGTCGACGAGGATGTCGACACCGTTCGCGTCGTCAAACACGATCGTGACCTCTACATCGTCCCACCGAAACCGACCGCCGCCGCATCCGAGCACTGAACCAGCGTCGGAATCGCAGCGGGATTATTCGGCCTGCTCGACGAGCGCCTGAAACGTGTTGCGGAGCGTTACCGGCGTGACCGAGGCAACGGCGGCGACCTCCTGTTGGGTGAGATTGACGCCACTTTCCACCGCAGCCGTGTAGAGACACGCGGCGGCGATTCCACACGGATTTCGTCCGTTGGCGAGTCCCAGCTGTTCGGCCTGTCTTGCGAGGTCGCGAGCGCGGTGTTCAACCGGTGACGGAACATCAAGGTGGCTCGCAAAACGCGGCAGGTACTCTACTGGCGGCGTCGGCCCTACGGGTAGACCGAGGTCGCGGTTGAGCGCGTCATAGGCGACCTGCAGCTCCGCGCGGTCGGCCCGGGCGGTGAGCACGATTTCTTCGATAGTCCGCGAGAGTCCGTTGATTCGACAGATAGCGTAAACGGTGGCGGCCGCAAACCCCTCCAGTGAGCGCCCACGAAACAAGCCCTCGTTTTGTGCGGTTCGAAACAGTTCGCAGGCTTGATCGCGAACCGACGTGGGCAGCGATTGATCGACCGTAATACGACGAATTTCGGTGAAGCCGTATAGTTGATTCCACTCGCGTTTGGTTCGAATCCGTGCGCGATTATGTTGGCGACGAAGGCGGATGAACTGTCGCCGACGCGTTTCGCTGAGTCCGCCACCGTAGCCGATTTCCGTCGAGAGTCCACGGTCGTGTCGCGCCGGTGTCAGCGGTGCGCCGGTTCGTTCGGGATTGGTCGGGCTGTCGGGAAACGAGCGCCATTCGGGGCCAGGATCGATTCGATCGGTTGCAACAATCAGTCCACAGTCACCACAGAGCGTTTCATCGCGGTCGACGTACAGCGGACCACCACATTCACCGCATGAGGGGGTATGAGGAGACATCACAAGTCGACCGTTCGAACACACCTGTCAATTATAATGATTTAGTAAGTGACAAATATATTCCCTTCTTCAGATTTTATATACGATTGCGAGCCCAAAGAATGGGTTCGGCGCGACGCCACCAGCGACCAGAGCGGTAGTGTTTTTCTATCACACCCGCTGAATCCCGGTATGAATAACGAGCATCCGGTGTACACGCTGTTGCACTACGTGCTGATGTTGTGTGTGATATTCGGCACGATTGCGGTGCTCGAAGGGATCATCGGGACGGTTCCGCTGTGGGCCGGATTGCTGCTCGCACTCGGCTTCGGTGTGGCGTATCCGCGGCTCACCAGGTGGTTGGGCATCGCCCCGAAACGGTGGGAGTGAGTTCCAGACGCGACGGCGTGTGACTCGTTGATGACACGCACCCAGCGAAACTCACGCCGTCGAAATCGTGTCGGCAATCTCGTCGAGTTCGTCGGCCGAGAGCGACGGCGACGCTGGCGAAATCGCGTGAATTGGGCCCCCACCGTCGCCCTCGAACCGCGGGACGATGTGGACGTGAACGTGCGGCACCTCCTGTCCGGCGGCCGCGCCATTGTTGATGCCGATGGTCGTCGCGTCAGCGTCGACGGCTCTCTCGATTTTTGGCGTCAACGCGTGGACGACCGCAAATAGGTCGGCTGCAAGGTCGGCGGGCAGCCCATCGAGTCGTTCGTGGGCGTCTTTCGGAATCACGAGCGTGTGACCCGGGGCCAGCGGGTTGGCGTCGAGAAACGCCAGCACGGCGTCGGTTTCGTGGACGACACGGGCGGGAATCTCGCCGGCAACGATCTTCTCGAAGATGGTTTTGGCCATGGATGGCGATTGTCTCGGCGACACTAAGAACGTTAGTGGCTGGCAAAAACAAAAACGCGACCTACCGTAACTGCGCGGCAACCGCGGGCGCAACGCTCACGTCGCTCACCGCGCGTTCGAGCGTGTCGGTGCCGATGACGCGCTCAACGCCGGCGGCCGAGAGTTTCGTGAGCGCCGCCTCGGCCAACACGGGGTGCACACAGACCGCATAGATGCGCCCGGCCTCCCGCGCCGAGAGCACCTCGATTGCACCGCTCATCGTGCCGCCGGTTGCGATAATGTCGTCGACGACGACGATGTCGCGGTCCGCAACGTGTGCGTCGCTCGGCGTCAACTCGATTTCGCCGGTGTCGTAGTCCCGTTCCTTTTCGAAGAAGTCGACGTCGCCCGCGCCGTAGGCATCCCGTGTCGTCGTCGCCAGCGCGATGGCTCCCTCGTCGGGCGCAAGGAACAACGGATCGTCGAGGCCGCTCAGCGGATCCGCGAGACGCTCGGCAGCGTCGACGGCGGCGGTCGGGACGGTGAAAAAGTCGGCGACGGCCGGTTCGTGTGGCTCGACGAGAACCACGCGGTCGGTTTCGAGACTGATCGCGCGGGCGGCCGCACGAACCGACACGGGCTGGCCCGCACGGAACGCCGTGTCCTGTCGTGCGTAGCCCAGATACGGCACAACCGTCGTGATGTCGGTTGCACCGGCCTCGCGAACGGCGTCTTGGAGTTGGAGGAGTTCGATGTGGGCGTCGTTGGTTGCCGTCGAGCCAACGATGACCGCGGCGTCGTCGTCGAACGCGGGCACCGCGGCCAGCGTTTCGCCGTCCGGGAAACAGTCGTAGGTCGGCACCGTCAGCGACCCCACGCCCTCGGCAGCCAGCGCGGCCGACAGCGCCTGTGAGGTCGAGGCAGGAACGATGGTGGTCATACTCCCCCGTTTTCGGGCCCACCTAAACCCGGTTTCGGTTGCCGCGCTCGCCAGTGCGGCCCGACCCGACCGCCAGCGCCCGAACCCCACGCACGCCCAGCGGTTGCGTTCGCCAGCCGTCGCCGGCGTCGACACAGAGCGTTCCCTGATCAGTGATCGCCGCGAGAATCCCGCCCCCGTAGGCGACATCGACGACCGATTCGGCGAGCGGCAACGACTCGTCGACCCAGGAGGTGTCGGCCGAAACGCTGTCGTCACCGGCGTGCCGAAGCAGGCCGTCGTCGCTGACGGCAACCGCGTGACCGTGGCCGTCGCCGGCAACCCGGTCGAACGGTGCCGACCGAATCGACAGCCAGCCGTTGCCGAGCCAAAACAGGCCAGCGGCGGTCGCCGCGAGCGGAACGCCGTGGCCAACAACGTCGCGAACGTCGTCGAGGCCGACGTGGGTCAGGCCGTCGTCGCCAACGCGGAACACGCCGTCGGCCGCCGCGAGCAACCCGCCGTCGATGGCCCGAACGTCGTCCGCGTCGCCGACGTGAACGAGCGCGTCGCTCTCGACACGAAACACACCGCCTTCGGCGCCGGCAACGAGCGGGCCGGTTGGCCCGGTTCCCGCCGCCACAACGCAGCCGACCGAATCGTGGGGAATCGACCGAAACGGTCGGTCGGCGACAGCGTCGACATCGGTCCGTCGTTCGCTCACGCGGACGCCGTCGTCGGTGCCGATGACGACACGGTCGCCGTCGACGGTGACTGCGGAGACGGCCTCGCGGTGGACGAGGCCGAACTCGCCGATCTGGTCGGCCGAGACGGTGACGACGACGAGCCCCATCTCGCAGGCGACGTAGACGTCGGTGGTGGCACTTTTCGCGCCAAAAACCCGTTTTTCGGTGAGCGTTTGCATGGTGGGAAGTGCGGTGGAACGCAGAAATAGCTGCAACTACGCCAACGGTGTTCGTTCGACAACGGTTCCGTTGACGGTCGGATACTGCTCGACGATTTCGCCCTGCTGAACGTCGCCCTCCTCGATCATCTCTTCGAGCAGCCACCACGCGAGTTCGACGTGGTCGGCTTTCACGGTGTAAAACTCCTCGGGAACGCCGAGTTCGCGCAGGCGGGCTTCGGGCTCCCACGTCTTGCCGTAGACGAGCGTGCCGTCGTCGGTGATTTCGTCGAACTCGCGGCGAATAACGCGCGCCATCCGCTTGAGGCGATTGCGGTGCTGGGCGGCGTCCTTGAACACGCTGGTGCAGAAATACACCTTTTCGTGATGTCCCATCGCATCCAAAATTGCGTCTTTCGAGCCCTCGACCGCCGACATGTGGCCCTCTTGGAGTTCGTAGCCCTCTTGCTTCATTCGGCGGAAGTTGCCATCGCTCATCTCGAACTCGTTGATGTTGCAGAAGTCGGCCGCGCCCTCGTCGAGAAAGTCCAAAAACTCCCCTTCGGCACGGATGCCGGGGATTTCGAAGGCGGGCGTCATGCCCTCCTCGCGGGCAATGTAGAGAATCTCCTCCCACTCGGTGCCGTGCAGCTCGCCCCACAGCTCGTAGGGGGGATGGAACCGAATCTCGTCGAGGCCGGCCTCGCTGAGTCGACGCATGTTCTCGCGGCCGCCCGTGATTCCGGTGTAGAGGTGGGTGTGGTGATCCTCGCCGAACTCGTCTTTCAGGAGTCGAAGATAGCGACACGTTTTCTCCATCGCCTCCTGGGGTTCGCCGCCGGTGATCGAGGTGCCGAGCGCCTCCATCCGGTGGGCCTCGCGAATGATGTCTTGATCCTCCTCGACTTTTCGCTCGTTGGCGTACACGTCGGTGACGTTCTTGCGGTTTTCTCCCAGCGGGCAGTAAAAACAGTCCCGCTGGTCGCAGTAACCGTAGACGAAA
>SL_4KL_010_BRINEDRAFT_10000306_pt1 | contig 24682 bp, 38 predicted proteins | sample SodLak_010_BRINE_2_FD_10664 | JGI IMG/M metagenome (IMG submission 10664) | reverse complement strand
TAACGATTCTTTAATACTGTAGCCTTAGAAATAAGAAGATATAAAAAGAAGTTTTTAGTCTTTAATCTTCTTTAGAAAGACTTTTTATATATTTCTGTAAGTAATGTCCTGATAGGCCGAGCGAAATACCCATAGCAATTGCAAGTGTCGATGATAGCAATGCTGCGCCAAATCTAGGAGCTATTTCTGAAGTCCAAATGACAACTGGTAACAGCTGTGCAAAAAGCTCAAAGGATTTGATNGTTATTAGGAACATTATTCCTGAGACGGCTAACTGCTTCTCGCTATCCATGGAAAAATAGTTGTATTGAATTGGATTTAAAACATCGCCAGCGATGGGAAGAAGACTTAACTCTACCCTGCCAATATCTGTAATAATATGAGAAAATATTTTGTTTTGTTATCGATTTTAATGTTGTTGAGCATAGGAACAGTATCAGCTCTTACAGATGAGACTACTGAAGAATTAAACTCGAATCTTGACACAAATTTAGATAGTGGAGAATTAGAAGATAATCATCAGGATTCAAGTCCCGTAGAGTTTGAAAAATACATTTTAATGATTGATAGGGAGCGTTATCAGCCTTCGCAGCTGAGAGATGTTGGAGCAGATATACGTTATGAATACAGTATTATTGATGGAGTGGCCGTTGAAGTACCAGTTCATGCTGAAGCTTCGTTGGAAAATCTCGATTTTGTTGAATCGGTTGAACCTGATTTAGTTACATCGCTCCCAACTCTAGATGGTAGTTCTTCGGAAGGCAGTGGCGAAAGTTATGATGGCGGAGACGGCCTTGTTATCTCTGTACTTGATACCGGCATAGATGATAGCCACCTGGATTTACAGGGCCAAGTAGTTGATCACCGAGATTTTACAGGTTCTGGCCCAGAAGATAGGCATGGCCATGGCACCCATGTGGCAGGTATTGCTTCAGGAACTGGAGAAGCCGACTCAAGATACACTGGTGTTGCCCCTGAGACCGGTTTAATGAACGTGAAAGTTCTAAATGATGACGGGTCTGGACGTGTAAGCGATGCGATTCAAGGTATAGATTATTCTGTTGAGAATAACGCAGATGTTATTGTGATGAGTTTAGGCGTTCAAACCGAATGTGATGGCAGCGACCCATTGAGTCAGGCTGCTGATAATGCGGTTGAGCAGGGAGTCCCAACCATAGTTTCAGCAGGAAACGAAGGACCTGATTCTCAAACTATCACAGCTCCGGGGTGCGGACACCAAGTATTCACTGTAGGTGCTTCAGGCAGCGATAGCGTAGCTTCTTTCTCATCCCGAGGAGCAACTGATGATGGCAGAATTAAACCCAATTTAGTTGCGCCAGGAGTTAATATTTTTGCAGCTGAAGCCGGTACAGAGTCTGATTATGTTTCTAAGTCTGGGACTTCCATGAGCGCTCCTTATGTTGCAGGAGCTGTAGCACTATTAGCTAATGAGAATGAGAGTGACCCCGATGAGTATTTTGATGTTTTGTCTAGAACAGCTTACAGTTTGGATGAAGATGAAAATTCTCAAGGTTCAGGTCAGATAAACATTTCTGCTGCTTTAATTGAACACAGTGAGGAGACTCATTCTGATGGAGACGATGCTGGAGAAGAGGATAGTGTTGCTGATGAGGATGAAGGTAGAGAATCCGCTGAAGAACAAGATGGAATTAAAGATGTTGATGAAGGTCATGAAACAGTTGTCAGAGACGGGAAAGAGTATTACTTATACGAAGGAGAGACTGATTCAGGCAGGAAAGCCGATATATTTGTCGATAAAGAGACAGGAGAAGTTGAAGTCGTGACTAATTGGAGCAGAACTATCAATTGCTGGTATCAAAGACTAATTGAAGCAATTTCCAACTTTTTCTAAAAAATAAAGAATAATCAGGAGAGTTTTTTATTCTCTCTGAGCTGAAAATCCTTGGCCTGATTCTTCTTCACCATTATCCGCTTCAGATTGATTTCCAGACTCTTCTGAGTCTTCTTGAGCTTCACTTCCTTCTTGTTCACCTGATTCTTGATCCGAGGTGTTTGACTGGTCATTGTTTTGATTTTCTCTGTCTTGTTCACCAGGTTGTTCTGGACCTTCTTCTCCAGGACCAGCATCTCCCGGCGCTTGTTCTCCAGGACCAGCGTCAGAAGGCCCTCCAGCTACATCTCTAGCTCTTTGGCTGTTCTCCATAGCCGTTTGGATACCTTCTTGGGCTTCTTCTGGAACTTGTGAAGCTACTCTTTCTAGCGCTTCATCATGCTGTGACGTTGCTTCCGCAATTCTCTGCTGTGTCTCTTGATCTCCTGATCTCTCAGAAGCTTCACCAGCTCTATCTATAGACTGACTGTATCCTTCTACAGCTTGGCTAGCTCTTTCTGAATCGCCTCTGTCCGCTAATCCTTCTGCTTCCGCAATTCTTTTGTCTGCGTGATTGGCTAAAGTTCTAGCTTCTCTATCATCACTTCCTATAATAGGTGCTCTAGCTACACCGAGCTCTATCCTTTCGGAAGCTTGTGTAAACCCGTAAAATCTGTCTCCAGGCAATCTAACATCCGCCTGTTCTGGTAGCTCAGTCTGATTCTCTACCTGATCTTCTAAATCATCAGGCGTCTGCTGTTGTGTTTCGACATCTTGTGCGGCTGCCATACCTGCTACCAAGGCCAGCATTGTTACCACGACAAGACTTTTCGTAATTTGATTTAATTTCATTGTTAATCTCCAACCAGTAATAAGGATTTTAAGCCGTATAAAGGCGTTGATTGAACTATCGTTTATTTAGTGCTTATTTGTGTTTATTTTCGTTCATCGCTCTGTTTTATCTGTTTAATTTCGTTTGCTGTTGATCTTTTTTCTTGAGACTTAAGAACGTAGAATGTCAAGTTGTCATTATGTCAGACCCTATATTCCCTGAAGTTGTGATCGGGCCGATAGCATATATCACAATCGGGTTTTTGCTAGCAGTGATAGTCTTGCTAGTCTTTAGGCTAAAGACATTGGACCAAGATCAAGATAGTAAAGTAAGCGAAGATAGTTTTGATCTAAATATGCTTAATTTAAAGAAGTCTCGTAGAGATATACTGGGAGCTGTGGTAGAAAAACCTGTTCTTCAAAGCGAGCTACCATCAGAGACAAATTTTTCCAAGTCTACAGTAAGCCAAGGGATTAAGGATTTAACAGATTTGGGTTTCATTAAAAAGAAGAAACGAGGGAACACCTATCTTATTGAACCAAATTTAGATAGAATCAAGGAAAAATGTGGAACCCACTAATCTAGCCTTTTAGGAGAAAAAGTATTTGGTTACTTAACTCTGTCAATTACTTCATCAGCTGTTTGTTCTAATGGTTTGGCCAGGTCTTTTTGTTTAATTTCTTTTATTGGAACCCATTTTCTTTTTTCAGATTCTTCATGAGCCTCCTCACCAATATTTACTTCGTAAGGCTTCCAGGAATATTTTTTGCCATCTTCCTCAAACTCAGTCTTCATACGGCTCTTATACTTATGTACTTCGCATTCTGCTTGAAGTACGTTTTCAACAGCTCTCAAAGCTGTATCAGAGGATAGTTCTCCAGAGTCAGATTTTTCTGAAGGCACATTCCAGCACCCTGATTCCTCTTTAATCATCAGTAATTTTTTGTTTCGAACTACGAAGCCTCCTGCTATTTCTTCATTCATACAAGATTATTTGTAAGCATTGTTTAAACCGTTCATGGAGAAAAACAGGGCCCCCTCTGTAATCACCATTCCACCTTTAAAGGTTCGGAACCAAATAGTCTTTTACAAGGAGGTGTAGTATATTTATGCAAGGTACAGTAAAGTTCTTCCACGACCGAGATAAGTACGGATTTATCCAAGTCGAGGATCAAGACGACGATATTTTCTTCCACATTACAAATGTAGAAGAAGATTCAATCGCTGAAGACGACGAAGTAGAATTCGAGACTGAAGAAGGAGACAAAGGTCTAGAAGCAGTCAACGTCACAAAAGTTTAAAAAACGCGATTTATTTAGTTCAAAAGGGGATTCTTTACCCACACACTATTTTATTTCTAAAATTAGCACCAAATTAGATTAACTTTAACTTGCTTATAGCTTATTAACCGTCTAAACTTCCACAGCATTTATTTTCATCCTTCAGGATTATTATCAACAAATTTTTCTGCGTCTTGGACAGCATATTCTTTTTTCGAATAACCATACATCGGAGTATCCAGCTCATCTTCAAATTTAGCTGATTTAAGAGTCCAAAAACCGTTATCCTTTTGAACAAGGTTTATTTTAGCCTCAGACTTAGAATGAACCCAGTACTCATCTTTCCTCTGCCACTCTCCAATCTCTCTAAGATTTTCACAATAGGAAGAGTATTTTTCATTACCGGGTTTACAGAAAAGAAGAGTTTCTCCATCTAAATATATTTTATATTCTCCTCCATTAGGGCCTTTTACAAGCAATTTTTTAGGATTAGACTCTTTCACCGTCAGAGGTTTTTTCCTCTCATTGAATAGTACTTTTTCTCCTTCCTCAAATTTTTCCAAGTTCATAAGTAATCATTAGACTACAAACTCTATTCATTATTTCTATTTAACGGAGGAATACCTCTAATCTCTATTTTTGTATATATGGTTACTGTTTTTCTAGGGTAATCTCTCCTTCATTATCAGGATTGTTAGGCGACCAGCGAGTATCGGTTGCTCCATTGCTCCCCAGATAAAACCTCCATGAGTATCCTTCTTCAGGGTTAAAAGTGCCTGTATCTTCACCAGTCTCAGTTTTTGCGTCATTGAACGTCCATTTAGTAGATAAAGAACTAACCTCCTCTTCATTTTCGTCAAGAAGTTGGACTCCTAGCTCATAATCTGCGGACTCATCCCCCGCATAGCTGCCTTCTTCAATAAACTTGGTCTCTATTTTAAACTCTCCTTCCTCTGGAGATTCTGATATGGGCTCAGTATCTCTAATCTGTATTTCACTTGCTCCTGTCGAAGATCCGTACGGACCATCATCAAAATGGTTGAACACCCCTTCTTCAGGGAATTCTTCTATTTCTCTTACTAACTCTACAGGATTTCCATTAGTATCAGTCATAGTTATTTCTTCATTAATAGAACCTTCACTATAATTTAGAAGGTGCTCTTTACCGCCATCAAAATCTACACCGGTTATTTCAACGTCATTAGGCGCTGTGATCTCTCCTGTAAAAGGATTTTCTTCAGTTCCAATAGATGTGAATCCTTCAGTCCATTGGCTGGTATGGCCGGCATCAATAGTTTCAGAAATATGATAATTTGAAGACAAACTTGATTCTATAATCTGGAGATCAGAAGCAGTTTCAACTATGAAAGGCTCTTGCTCAGTGCCTTCTCCAGACATTGCTACTTCTGAAGCACTTTCTAAGTCTGTAGAGCTTTCAACAACGTCAGCATTTAGTTCAAAATCTAAAGACTCCTCCATACCTAAGTTTTCCCCGATAACGGTTTCAGCTATAGAAATGTTTGTAATTTGGTCTTCATTAACTGTGAGACTGTATCTGCCATCTTTCCGTGTTGTATCACTGCTGACTAAATCTCCGTAATCATCGTATGCCTCAACCTTAATTCCTTCCGCAGGAGGATTATAACTGGCTGTACCTGTTATTGTACCTGATTCCAAGATTTCAATGCCTCCTGTTAATGAGCCTGATAACTCTAAGTCTGTGAGACCTCCTACATCATAATTTATAGCAACCTCCAAATCATTGTGCCCAGAAGTTTGAGTCAAATTTCCTACTTCAAAGGTTTGTGTTGAGCCTACGTCTATATTTTGTTCCCCTTTCCAGGCAGAATATTCTCCAGAATCAGTGATATTGATACTATTAATTTCGACCGAGTTTGATGCAGCGTTTCTAAGGACCAAATCAAGATTTTCATCTGTGTTAAACCCAAAATCGTCCAGCTGGACATCTTGCCCGGTAAAGCCGCTGATGGATTCGGCAGTTTGATCGCCTGAAACCGAAAATACGGCGCCTCCTGCAACCGCAACAGCTATTAACATCCATCCATAAGTCATTAGATACTCAATAGCGGACTGCCCTTTATCAGTGAATATAGCCATTTATACATTTGTATTAAAATCTTAGGCGTAAATAAAGCTATCGTATGCCTCTTTTAAGCAAATAAATTGCGATATTAAGGTTAAAATAAATTGTCTGCCCACAAATTTTAGTCAAACATATTTTTTGATCTCAAAACCCTCCAATATTTCTAAAATTTGTTGAAAACTCTTTTTCAGACCTATTTAACATATTCTAGCGTTGTTGAACCTATTGGTACGTTGAATTGAGAACACAATACTTCAATTAGCCAAGTATTAAGCAGAAGGAGTTAACTGAAAATAATTGAACTAAACAGACCTCAGAGTCATGTGGAAAAACCACTAAAAAGTTCTTCATTTTATGTGATATATTGTGCCTAATATTACATTGTATTATGCTCATGGAAAAGATAGTTTAAACAGTCAAATCGAAGAATTGTTGGAGGAGCATGATATACAATATGAGACAAGTACAGAGGAATTTACTCCAGTTCCAAAACTAACGAGAATATATGAAGATGGTAGCAAAGAAGTATTCTTAGGCAAAACGGAAATAGAAGAATTTATGTAGTCGAAAATCGTTTCTACTTTTCCGTTCTCTCATCTAAAACTCTGAGAACGATATCTCTATTGTTTTCAGTGTAAAGAATATTGGCTTCAGCATCTTCAGATTTTGTGACAGATATACCTAGCCCCATTTGATCAAATACATCCTTCAACTTGGAAAATAGGCCTGTTTCACCATGTATGATGAATCTTTCACCATCATCCTGGATTTTAGTTATTCTCATACATATTTTTGTGAATTCGGAGAATTTATATCTAAAGCATGTTAAAATTATTTCTATGGATTTAGATAGTTTAGATTATCGGAAGCCTATCCTCACCGCAATTGGAGCAGTTCTTGCGAATATTGCAGTTGTAGTTTATGCTCAGGAAATAATAGCTGTGAACAGCAGTTTTGAGCCCTTAACATATACTGCTGTAGGTTTTGCTACAGGAATTTCAGCGATTGGAGCATGGGCCGTACTTGAGCTTAAAAAACAGTATGTAGATAACCCGTATGAAAAGTTCTTGAAGCTTTCAAGCTTTATCCTAATTGCGTCGTGGGCAACAGTTCTTTACGCAGTTGAAGAGCCTGGCGCAGGAATGAATGAAATAGCAATGCTTTCACTGACACATGTAGTAGCAGCTACAACTACAGTAAGCATCCTGTTAAAATTGGAGTTTGAAGAAAAGCTTTTAGAATAGAGCTATTCTTCTCTCTAACAATAAAACATTAAATTTTTTCTCATCTTTTTCTAGAAATAAGTTTGAAAAAAATCCTATTCTAACTTAAATCATGGATTACCGTCCCAAGTTCCCAAAACTTAAATTGTCAGAATTATCAGCAGTCTTACTAGCAGGTATAACAGGGATAATACATTTCTACTTGGCCCCTCAGATAGGGCTCAATCCTTTAGGAATAAGCTTCTTGATAGCAGGGATTGGTTTTACAGCATTAATAGCCTCGATTATTTTCGATTACAGAAAAAATCTGGCCTATTTGTTAGGTATACCTTTCACGCTAGGCCAGATAGCTATTTGGTACTATCTTAACAAGCCTCAACTTGAATTTTTGATACGCGGAGAGCCTTTATTACATGCTGTAGACAAACTTGCTCAAATAATCCTAGTGGCTCTGCTCATCTATCTCTACCACAAATAAACAAAGACTTATCTTTCTAATTTCTCTACACTGTCAAACTCAGATTCGAGATCTTCTAATTCTGAATTAATGTCTGATGCCTTATTCCAGGCATTCTTAAGATGAGTATCATAATATGTGCCCCACTGGCTTCTAAGGTTAGATACGTGCGTTCCAATAGTTTGGATCTGTTCTTGTACTTCTTCGGCTTTTTCGGATAATTCTTTTGTTTTTACGTCAGATTTGATTAGTTCTAGCTTATGTCCAAGTGTTAGTGGTGATACTACCTGTACTCCTTTCTTAGTGTATTTGTTTAATAGATCATATTCTTCCTTGACAAGATAGTAGTAGACTCTTTCGGAAGGAACGAACTCGTAGGCGTACTCTGCTGTACCTTTTTCAGGTCTTACATATTTTTTCTCGATTTCTTTCAATTGCTTTTCTACATCGTTTCTGAATTTCAATTTATAGTTTTCGTCGTTTTGCTCATCATCCATTATTTTATTGAAGTTGTCTAATGGGAACTTTGAGTCAATACATATCTTTCCATGTGAAGCGTTGATGTAAGCATCCGGAGTTTTCCCATCCACTACTCTTTCTCGCATACCATACATTGAGTGTGGAAGGTGGTCGCTTAGAAGCGCTTCTAGTTTAACTTCACCGAACTCACCTCTTTCACGTGGGTTCTTCATCATTGTTTCTAAGTCACTGTGAAGTTGTTTTATTTCTCCAACTTGATTTTCTAGATTACCAATTTCTTTATCTAGATTTAGTTCTCTCCAAGACTCTGTAACCGCGCCTCTGACTTTGTCAGGGTCAACTTCTATATCTGACATATCGATAGAGTTGTCCTCACGGTTTATTTGTATGTATAGCAGTGTAGCTAAAAGAAATACTGTTAATAGAAGTAGAACTGTTTCGATCATTATATCTTTGTTTTAGTAGATTAGAAAATAAAAATGGGGGACTTCTTTCAATCACTCAATTTTAATCAAGTACGAAATAAGTTAGATTGGGAGATATTGTATGAAATGAAAAGAGAAGAAATAGGATTAAATGTTGGAAGCCCTTTGTTTTTACTTCATCATGTCTTGGAGTGCTGGGTGAAGCTCTTCCATGTGTTTTTGGGCTAGTTGTTCGTACAGCCTGTATAAGATCATGACTGTAAGTAGGATTCCCATTCCCCCTCCAGCAGCTTGTATTAGATCTGCTATTGCTGCGATAAATCCGACAGATAATCCTGCTACCACGACTAGTGGCGGGATGTATCGGTCTAGGACTTTTTTGATTACTCTTTTGTCTTTTCTGAATCCTGGGACTTTCATTCCTGTTTGTCTAATTTGTTCTGCTACTGCGTCGCTGTCTTGGCCTGTTGTTTTAGCCCAGAATACTGAGAAGATTGCTGCTCCTACTGTGTAGATTGTTACGTAGAACAGTGCGTGGAAATATTGGAATGCCGGTACTGCTCCCGGTCCTCCACTTATCAGAGAGGTTACTAGTGTTTGAGGCGGGTTCACTAGCAATGCTAGCCCGGATTGTGGTTGTCCTTGGCTGAAGCACCCTAGTACTGGCGCACATCCGTCTTGTCCTGCTACTAATGATCCAACGATTTGGATATTTGCGATTAGTGCCGCCACGAAGATGACAGGCATAACGCTTGTGTAGAAGAATTTCAACGGCCATTTTTGGCCGAAACCTCTGACATTTCCGAATGTCAATGGTATTTCTACACGCATGCTTTGTAAGTATACTACGAATGCGAATACTGCTACTGTTGACACTATTGTTAGGAGTGCTTCTGGCCCTAGTGTCGTTATGAATGAGAATAGTGCTCCCTGCGGATTTTCTCCGTCTACCCAGTAGAACGTGCCTCCGTCACTCAACGGGGAGAATAGTTGTATGAATATTCCTTTGCTGACTCCTCCTGCGATGAAGAGTCCTACTCCTGATCCGAATCCCCATTTTTGGACTAAGTCGTCCATTATGATTATCAGCCACCCTCCTAGTGTTATTTGGCCGGTAAGCATTGCGAATAGCATAGGATCTCCTGCTACGCTTCCAAATGTNCCTGATAGTGTGAATCCTGCTGCTTGTACTACTGTTAGAGAGTAAGCTAGTAGTTTCTGGGCAGATTGGAATTTTTGTTTACCTATAGATGTATTAGTATCCCATTTGAGGAGTTCTGATCCCACCATCATCTGTAGTACAATAGATGCTGTAACGATGGGGCCAATTCCTAAGGTTATTATGGTTCCTATTTCAGATCCTAGAAGTGTTTGAAATGTTCTTAATTGATTAAGTGCTTGCTCTACTTGTTGAGCATCTGCTGCGTAAAGTGGTATTTCGCTTAAAGTGAAATAAAGTAAAAGTACTATACCTGTCCATGTTAGCATCTGTTTTAATGTTTGATCCTTATCTGGGTTCTCTACTGTGGGCAGGTATTGTGCTATCTGGACAAGTCTTGACATTATGCTGTGTAAAACCTCTTATGATTTAAGGCCTTTTATTTATTTACTGCTTCGCCACCAGCTTCTTCAATTTTTCTCTCTGCAGAGTTTGAGAAGCTGTCTGCGTGAATTTCTATCTTTGAGTTTAGGCGGCCTTTACCGAGTACTTTGTCGTAGCCAAGATCTGAAAGGTCTAAAATGTACTTGTCGCCTTCCTTTTCAGCATGACCTTCTTCTGCTAGGTCTTCTATTCTCTGGTCTATATCTCTTAGGTTGATTGCTTCTTCATCTGGTGTTCTAGAGTTGAATCCTCTTTCTCCTAGTGTTTGTACTCCTTCTTTAGTTAGTCTTTTGGATTGGCCTTTCTTTCCTGAACCAGCGTTTCCTCTTCCTCCACGGTTTCCTGCTCCGCGGTTCTTTTTGCTGCTCCCGTGTCCGTGGCTTCCACTTTTGTTTTTCTTTTTTCTTCTCTTAGTCATTTTTATTTTTACACCATTCTGTTGATTAAATCGTCTAGAGATTTTCTCTTTCCGAGGCTTCCTGATTGGCCTGCGCCTCTTTTTGTGTTCTTGAACCCTTTGCTTGGAGGCGTCGAGTTGATTACTGTTCCGTGGGTTACTTCTTCTCCGTTTTTATCTTCGATTAGTTCTAGGGTTTCGTCGCTGATTTCTCCATATGTGATGTAATCTTTGGCTTTGTTCATCATGCCAAGGACTGAGTCATCTTTTTCGTATACTACGATCTGGTTTCTTTTTTTCAGCCCTAGGTTTGTCATTGTGTCTTCTACTGGCTGGGGTACGTCTACGTTTCCTCTTACTTTTACTGCTGCGATCATTTGTGTCACTGTTCTTCACCGTTTTGTGTCTTCATTTCGTTTAGTTTTTTGAGAGCGTTGAATGTTGCTCTTGTGAGGTTTTCTCTAGTCTGTGTGTTTCCTCTTGTCCGTACCCAGATGTTTTCGATGCCTGCTAGTTCCATGACTTTTTTGACTTCGTCACTACATGCTAGGCCTGTTCCACGCGGTGCTGGTTTAAGTTCTACTTCTACACTCCCTGATTTTCCTGTTACTGCGAATGGGATGCTTGAATCATCTTCGCCTGTGTCTTCCCAGCTTCCGTTTCCTTTTGGTACTTGGATTAAATTGAGTTTGGCTTCTCTGTTTGCTGCTTCGATTGCCGCTCTTGTATCATCGCTTACCCCGGTTCCTAGGCCTATTACATTGTGTTTGTTTCCTAGTACGGTCATTGCGTTGCTGCTGTATCGTGCGCCTGATTTGTGCATTCTTGCTGTTCTTTTGGAGACTGTTCTTTGGATTCCTCCTCCTTTTCCTGGTGTTCCTCCAATCAGAATTACTTCTTCGTCTAAGTTAACTAGCTGATCGACTATTTCTGGCTCCATGATAGGCTTTTCTAAGTTTAGTGCTTCTATTATGCTTGTAATTTCTCCGTTAGCTACTTTTTTGCCTATCTTTGTTTTAGGCTTCCATACTTCCTCTTCTTCTTGTTCTGCCATTTTTATTGATCACCTATTGAGTCTTTAACTTTTTCAAAGTCTGATGGTACATCTACGTCTTTCATTTCTTTGATGTGTTCTCCACGCAGTCTTTCTTCTACAGGTATTGCTTCTTCTCCTGCTGGTACTTGGAGCCCTGCGTCTTGCATTCCTCTTACTGCTGCGAAGACTCTGCTACCTGGTTTGTATTCTCTTAGTCCAATGTCTAGTACTGCTTCATCTTCTTCTGCCTTGGATCCTAGTAGGTATCCTGCTAGATATGCTGCTGGAATGTTTCCTGTGTGGTGTTCCCATCCATGTTCTTTTAGTTCTTCTGTGGATGTGAAGTATTTATTTTCGTCTCCTTCTTGTTTGTAGAAGGATAGGTGCAGTTTTGTATGTTTATTGCTTGTACGTACTACTACACGAGGTTTACCCGATTTCAACAACTTGTGGCGCTGTTGATAGTCTGTTTTCTGGTTTCTTCTTCTCTTATGCGGTACTTTGAAGTTAGTGTTTTCTGCCATCGTTTTTTATGCCTCAAGTTTGTTCTCTACGTGGTTTTCTAAGTGGTTTACATCTCTGAAGAATCCTCCCTTGGACATATCGTAGAGTTCTCTGTACTGGTCCTTAGTGATTTCTTCTTCATCTCTCATTTCTTTTAATCTTGTTCTTATAGCACGGATTTTTTCCATCCATGTTTGTTTGGATCCTTTTCGAGCGTTTTTGCTTCCTTTACGAGTTCCATGACCTTTTCTTTGGCCTTTTGCTTTCTGCTTTTTATTGTGCTTAGCTCTTGCTTTGGATGTTCCTTTCTTATCTCTTTTTTGGATGGTTCCTCCTTCTACTAAGTTTCTGATGTCTTGTCGTGTGATTGCTTCTTCAACTTTTTCTATGTGGTCTGGGTCAATCCATACTCTATTTTTCCCTACATCCATTACTTCTGCTGCCATACGTTTTTGGCTTTTCAAATCAGTCATTTCTTATTCTTCACCTGCGTTAAGCAATTTTATATCTAGTTCTTCTGCTTTTTCTACAATCATGTTTCTTTTCTTTTGACCTACTGTTGAACCGACTCTTGCTGCTTCTTCTTCAGGATCTAGGTCTTCTAGATCTTCTGGCCGGTGTACTAGTACGTCTTCGTATCCTGATGGGTGTAGTCCTCTTACTTCTTTAGGATTTCTTAGACCTGCTTCAGGCATACGCGGTGCGCTTTTCTTTTTTAACCTTTGTTTACTGTGTTTTCCTACTGGTTTTTTCCAGGAGTCTTTGATTCTTCTGTTTTTGTGTGTGTTCTGTCTCTTAGCCATTATTCATTTTCACCTTTGTCTGTGATGTAGACTCCATCTTGGAATGTACGTGGGTCTCTGTTACCTTTTCTACATAGCTGTTCGATCCTTGCTGCTGTTTGTGCTACTTTCTCTTTGTTTGGGCCGCTTAGTTCAATGTCTTCTCCATTGATTTCTACTTCTACGTTTTCCATTATGTCTGTTGTTCTTGGGAATCTTTCTCCAAGGAAGTTTTCGATTTGTACCTGGCCGTCTTTTTTGTTGATTGTCATTGGGAAGTGGGCGTATACTCCTTTCATTTTGTATACGTAGTCTTCTTGTAGACCTTGAACTAGATTTTCTGTGTGGCTTTTGTACGATTTTGCTATGCTTTCGATATCTTTCTTGTCTCTGAGCGGTTTGAATTCAACCTGTTCTTCAGTAACGTTGACGTCTACTAGTGCGTTGTCCATTTTCTTTTCTAATTCTGTATCTCCGTCCGTAACGGATAGGATTCCGTCTTGGTAGTTTGCTGTGAATCCTTCTGGTAGTTTTGCTGTTTCCATTTTTTTTGTTTCACCTTTTAGTAGACGTATCCGAGGAGTTTTCCTCCGATTTCTTCTTCTCTTGCTTGTTCGTGTGTCATTACTCCTTGGCTTGTTGTTACAAGAAGATCTCCGAAGTTTCTTGCTGGGAGGTATCTTCTTTCCCATTTTTCGAACTCGCCTTTTTTGACTGAGAAGTTAGGTTTTACGGGCTGGCATTCGTTGATGCCTGCTACTTCTACTTTGAATTTGCCTCCTTTCCCATCTTCTACTAGTTCGAATACCCCGATGTATCCTTTCTGCTGTAGCTGGATAAGCACGTTTTTGATTACATTGCTTGTTGGGGATATTTCTGCGTATTCTTTCTGGTTTCTTGAGGCGTTGTTTATTGCACTTAGTGCATCGCTTAGTGTATCTTGCTGCATTCTCTATTTTCACCTATTTAAGTTGTTTGAATCCGAGGTCTTCGGCGATTTCACGGAAGCATTGTCGGCAAAAGTTTAGATCGTATTTTGATATTACGCCTCTACCTGTTCTTCCGCATCTTCTGCATTCTTTTTTGGATTTTCCGTAGTCTCTTTGTTTTGGAGCGTTGTTTTTCTCAAATTTTTTCCTTTTTCCTTCTTTGTGTTTTATTTGCTCCAGTACTGCTTCATAACTCATTTACCGTTTCACCTCTACGTCAAAACTGTTTTGAATAAATTCTATTGCTTCTTCGTCACTAACTATATGATCTTCTCCTATTTCTGATGGTTTGTGGTTTCTTCTTTTTACTCTGTAACCAGGTCTTTCTAGGTTTACAGCGACTTCGAATCCCATCATGCCGATATCTGCATCGTAGTCTACTCCTGGAACGTCAATGTATTCTCCAATTCCAAATCCGAAGTTTCCGTTTCCATCAAACTGTGATGCTTTGATTTCTTCTACTGCCGGAATTACTTTTTCCACAAATTCTTGTGCTTCTTCTCCTCTTAGTGTAGTCATTGCCCCGATTTTAAGGCCGGACCGATTTCCGAAAGTTTTCGCTGCGTTTTTTGACTCTGTTTTGACAGCTGTTCTTCCTGTAAGCTTTTCTACTAATTTTTTGGCCTTTTCTACGTTTTCTCCTACCTGTCCGATACCAACGTTTACTACTACTTTGCTGACCTGAATTTGTTTCATATCTTCCATCATTGCTCTACCTCTAGGCTTCCTGTTGCGAATAGTTTTTCTTGTCTGATTTCGAATTCTGAGTCAGCTGTTTCTACTGTTGCTGTATCTGGGTTCATGCCTCTAGCATGTAGTTCTTTTATTTCTGCTTTCTGTCCTGCGTGTTGGCCATCCAGTATAATGACTTCTGTTCCTTCTTCGATCTCTGCTGCTTCTTCGATTTCTCCATCTTTGAGTAGAAGGGTTGTCCCAGTTGGGTACTGTTCGGTTGTTTGATGGTTTTCTCCGTTGTGAAGGTGGTAAACGTATTCTTTGTCTTCTACCTTCTTTCCAGTGATCTTTGCTGAGGTTCTTTCGTCTTCTGTTTTTATGAAGTCGATTCTGTCTTTTTTAGGCATTACTCTGAATGCTTCTCCTGTTTCTGGGATTTTAACTAAGTCTAGAATCCCAATGGAATCTCTAACATCTCCTACTCTGCTTCCGTTTCTATGAAGGCTTCCTTCTCTGATTATTTTCTTGGCTTCTTTCTTAGTTTCAGCATATCCTGTTACTTCTCTTAGGAATACTACTGAAGGGATGCCTGTTTCTGGACCTCTAGATCCTTCAACTGTTGTTGTATATGTTAGTCCCTTTCTTTCAATTGGATAGTGTTTTGGAGCTGAAAGTCGTTTTTGATGTACCATTATTGTTTGTCACCTTCGTCTTCTGTTTCTTGTTCTGTTTCTGAACTTGTGTTTGAGTCAGAAGAGCTTTCTTCAGAGCTAGTTTCTTCAGATTCTTGTGTTTCTTCCTGTTGCTCTGTCTCTTGTTCTTCTTGTTGTTTCTGGGCTTCCTGCCTTGCTTCAGCCTTTTGTTGCATTTGCTGCATCATTTCGTCATCTTCTTCGTCTTCTTCAAGTTCTTCTAACTCTTCTTCTTCAACTTGAATCTCTTCTAAGTCATCAACATCATATTTTTCAATTCGGTCTGGATCTTCAAGATTCAAGGCTTGTAGTTGCAGGTTTGATGGCCTGAATGGCTTCTGTTTTACTGTTCCGTCGGTTCTTTGACGGTCTCTTTTGTTGAGATATATTTTTTGTTCTTCTCTGTCTACTTTCGATACGATTCCTTCTAGTCCTTTTTCGTCTCCTCTCATTATTTTGGCTCTGTCGCCTACTCTTACTGGAAGGTTTCTAGTATCAAGTTCGGTTCTTAGTAAATCATTGAGATTTACGGATACCAGTTTATCATTAACGTGCATTGGAGCGTTTCTACGGTATTTTCTCTGTTTCTCAGGCTTAGTGCTTGAGTTCCATTCTCTGCTCCAGTTTTCTGTTTCTTGTACCATTGTTTTTTACACCACCTGTGATGCGATCTTTCCTACAGGACCGAATCTTTGAACTACTTCTTTTGCGATTGGGCCTTTGGTTACGTTTCCTTTTGGCAGGCCTGTTTGTTCTTCTACTAGTACTGCTGCATTGTCTTCGAACTGTACTCTCATTCCTTCTGGCCTTTGGTATTCTTTAGCCTGTCGGACGATTACTGCGTCGAAGACTTGATGTTTTACTTCTTGGTCTCCTGCTAGTATTTTTACTTTAACTTTGTCGCCGATTCCTGCGCTTACACGCCGGCTTCTTCTTCCTTTTCGGCTTTTGACTCCGATTATCTTCAGTTTTTTAGCTCCGCTGTTGTCTGCGCATGTTAATTCTGCGCCAATGTCTAGTGTTTTGGTAATGTTTGCTCCTAGAGGTTTCATTATTCTTCACTCTCTCCGCTGTCTTCTATTACTTCTACAATCATGCTTGATTTTGTTTTTGAGATGGGACGTGTTTCAACTACTCTTACTCTGTCTCCTTCTTCAACGTCGAGTTCATCTGGGACGTGTGAAGTTATTTTAGTATTTCTTCTTTCTTTTCTTTCGTATTTTGGTACATCTTCTGCGTATCCCCACCTAACTGTCGCTGATTTCTGCATCTTTGTGCTTACGACTGTTCCTACAAATTCGCTGCCTCTAAGCGGGATGTCTGTTTCAATATCGTATCCTGTTTCTTGTGTAGTCATCTCGTTTGTGTACACCTCAAATTACCGCAGTATGTGACTCAAAGAATCTTAGATCTGTTCTAATACTCAAACGGAGACCCTATCTAAATCATAGGAAAATAGACACTTTATACAAGCGGTTTTCCATATTTTTTCAGGCCCGTTGAGAGTATCGAACTAGTAATCAGTTGATTCGAGTCTCAGCGGAACCACTCTATTTCATTAGAGTGTAAACAAAAAGTAGTGACCAAACTTTAAAAGGGTCGACAAAAACCTTATCGAAAAAAGAATCAAAGACTCTCCCATTTACCAGGAAGCCTCATCTTTACCCTTTCTTCAGGCCTCTTAGAAATTAACTCTCCTAGTATTCTAACCTTGGTATCATCTAATTCAAAAACAAAACTGCCTTCCTTCTTCTCAACCATCTTAACATCCTTCTCCGTTTCAATCTTGAGAAAACTCTGAGTCTCATCTACCACAACACCAGAAAGACCCTCCATGTTAACATCACTGTGATTATCAACCTCAACTTCCAGGCCTATAAATTCATGTTTAGCCAAATTTTCAAGGGTTCGAGGCATAAGATAACTAAAGGTTATTTATCTTTTTTAGTTTAGCTCTGGAAGTTTTTCGTTTTCCAAACCTGTCTCAATTATTCTCTTTATTTCTCTCCGTTTATCTTCCTCTAAATGCTGGCCCCAATTACCAAAACCTGCTGCAGACCAAAGCACCGTAGCATAACGGTAAGTTTGTCTCAAACTACTGGTCATCCAATCATCATTCAGATCGGCTTCTTCCCTGTATCCTTTGAATAATTTCTCTCTTAACCTTTCTTTTTGACTGTTATTTTTGAAACTAAGATCATAGTCTATCAGCAGATATTCTGCCCGGGCTAAATCATATAGACTGTCTCCTACCCAAGGATGACTCCAATCAAGAAAACCAGATATACTCCCATCTTTAACCAGAATGTTATCTAGCCGATTATCAGAATGTACAAGAACAGATTTCGGCTTATCCGGGATTAATTTTTTAGCCTTACTGCTAGAGTATTCTAAACTAGGATGCTCACTCCATTGTTCCTCTATCATTTCTACCCATGAACTCATTGAGCCTTCAAGAGCCCAATTCCACTGCTCAGCCCCATATTCTGAAACTAACTCTTCCTCATCACGCACCAATAATCCATACTGTCCTGGTAAAGAAATCTGATGTACTTTTCCAAGCATCTTCCCATACTGGTAGATATATTTTTCTAGCTGATCTTGATCTATATCTTTTCTAATATTCCCCGGGTTTTGGCCTTCCAAACGCTCCATGATGTAAAAACAGTTCTCATACTTGTCTTCAGAAAAGTCTTGATACACTATTTTTGGAGAAGGAATATCAATCTCTTCTTTGATACGTTGATAGATAAGTGATTCTGCTTTAAACCATTCTACATCATTTTTAGGATTTGTATGAACTTTAAGAACTAAATTTTCTTCATCAGAACTGAGAAAGTATATTGTGTTTAGGCCTTCATCGACAGGTTCGTATTCAAATTCCTGGCTAAGAGCTTCCTCAACTTCATTCTTCAGTTCAGGGTCGATGTTTGTGTTCATGAACTATATATGTTCTCTAGAAATATAATAAAAAATTGAGTGATATGTGGGCTTACGGTGTCTGTTTATTTGACTTCGATGTTGCTGCGGTCAAATCCTTCTTTGACAAGAATGTCAACAATTCTTCTGCGGTGGTCTCCTTGTAACTGGATCTGTCCATCTTTAGAAGTTCCTCCGCATGCCAATTTAGTTTTTAGTGTTGTAGCTAAGTCGCCTATATCAGATTCCTCTGTTAAACCTTCCACCACAGTCATTTCCTTATTGTAGCGTCGGCTATCGACTTTTACTGTGATTTGCTGATCTTCACGCGTTATAGAATCGCATACACAGAGGTCATCTGGCATGCCGCATTTTGGACAAGTAGTTTCTGCCATTGATAATATAATCTAAGAGTTAGTTGTTCCGTTCTTTTAGAACAGTTTTCATTCTTGCAATGGTTTTCCTCATTTCCCCGATTCTACCAGGGTTCTCTGAGAAACCTCCTACCTCAATTTGGCCTCTCTCTTGGACTAGCTCTTTTTGAAGATCTGAAATCTGTTGCTTGATCTCAGTTTGGTCCATTTCTCTTACTTCATCGATATCTATAATAGCCATCTTTACATCAACCTATTTGTTTTCCAAAGGTTTTATGCTTTACCTTCAAGCCAGTCTGTGAAGGTTGTGCGGTTTTTATTTTCTTCTTCGGCTTCAAGAGCTGATTCGAAGTCTGGATCTTCCAAGTTATTCAAAGCATCTTTAGCATCAGAGATAGTTCCTGAGACGATTTCATCATAATCGACTTCCTGATCTGATACTTCTTCGTCACCTGTTTCTTCTTGCTCAGATTCTTCTTCAACTTCTTCAGTTTCTTCGTCTTCTTCCTGAACTTCATCATCTATTTCTTCAAAAGCATCTCTAACTTCTCCTTTGGAGATGTCTCCAGTTTCAAGTTCTTCTGCTTTTTCTTCAATTGCTCTTTCAATTTCCGCAGAGGTCATGTCTTCAGCTTCAGCTATAATTTTTTCGATTCTGTCTGCTTTAGCTTCTGCATCTTCTCCGCCTGCTGTTTCATGGACAATTTCTTCCGATACATCTACGTCTCTGTGCATGAATTCAGGCATTTCTTTCATTACTCTTACTTTGACACCGATTGCACCTGGTTTGGTACGAGCTAATTTGTATCCTTTCTGTACGTTCTTCTTGGAGGTGTCTCCGCATCTTTTGACGTATCCGAATGAGAATTTCTCAGTTCGTCCACGGTTACCAGATAGTTTACCGGTTATCTCTATTTCTGCACCGATTACACCTGATTCCTTCATACGTCTTACGTATGTGTATCCTACACGTTTGACGTGGCCTCCTTTTTCTAGCCAGGATGCAATGCTTTCTGCTACTACTTGTGCATCGCCGTCGCCGTTTTCAATTTCGTTGACTTCAATCTGAGGGTTCTCAAAGTCAAATTCTTTTTCCATTGCCTCTGTTAGTTCTCGGATTCGGCTTCCGCCTCTTCCGATTACTAGGCCTGGTCTTTGTGCGTATACTACGATTTTTGTTGATGTAGGTGTTCTTTGAATTTCTGAACGTGAGTATCCTGCTCCTTCTAGTTCGTCTTGCAGGAACTCATGGAGTTTTACCTTCCTTGCTCCTTTTTGAATAAACTGTTTTTCTTGCATTAGTATCTTTTACCTCTCTCCTACCACGATTTTTACGTGTGCTGCTTTGGTTTTCTGGCCTCTGTGGCGTCCAGGCGTAGCAAATTCTGTGCCTTGGTTTGTGATAAATTCTTGGACGTACAGATTATCTGCGTTTAGGCCTTCATATTCTGCGTTGCTCTTAGCAGATTTCAGTACTTCTAGTACATGTTCTGATGCTTTAACAGGGTAGCGTGCTGGGTCTGAGTGACCTGACCTGTGGCCTACATCGCTGTTGTATTCTTTGAATGGTACTGCTAGTTCTTTTTCGATTACTTTTTCTAGTTTCCCTATAGCTTTGTCTGCTTTGTCGCCTTTGACGAATCGGCCGATTTCTGTTACGTCTTTCCAGGATACAGGCATGTTTTGGTCCTGCGCCATTGCTTGGTATTCGTTGAGTTCCATTGGTTAAATCACTTGAGCGGTACGTGCTTTGAGGATCTTGTTGCTCCAAGTCCTGGTGCACTGTGTGATACTTTTTTCCGGGTTTTTGCGAACTCTCCTAGGTAGTGGCCGATCATTTCTTCTTCTATTTCTACTGGGCTGAATCCTTGACCGTTGTATACTTCGATGGTTTTCCCTACCATTTCTGGGAGAACGATCATACCTCGTAGGTGTGTTTTGGCTTGGCCTTTTTCTTTGACTGTTTCTAAAAGCTTCTCTTCTTGTTCTCTTAGGCCTCTGTTTAGTTTTCTACGGGCTCTTGCGTCCATTATTTCTGCGAGCTCTTCGTAGCTCATTTCTTGTAGTTCTTCAACTTCGTGTCCTTTGTAAGTCATTGGTTAAGTATCACTCCTTTTTCTTTCCGCTTCTTTTAGCGGCGATGTTTCCTACTTTACGCCCTGGTGATGCATGGCGGGAAACCGTTTTTGCTTTTCCTGGTTTTGCTGATCCACCGAATGGGTGGTCTACTGCGTTCATTGATACACCGGAAACCTTTGGGTATGGCTTTCCTTTTGCTTTCATAGCGTGGTGCTTGTTTCCTGCTTTGACGAATGGTTTGTCTAGTCTTCCACCGCCTGCTACTTTTCCGATTGTTGCTCTACAGGTAGGTCTCATCTTCTTAATTTCGTCACTTGGAAGAGAGATGTATGTTTCATTTTTTTCGTGTGTAACGACAAAGGCGTGTGTTCCTCCTGATTTCACTAGTTTTCCGCCGTCGTTAGGCTGTAGTTCAATATTGTGGATTGGCACTCCTTCTGGTATTTCTTTTAGAGGAAGTGTGTTCCCTGGTTTTACTGGTGCGGAGACACCTATTTCTACTTGGTCTCCTACGGAAAGTGTTTCAGGTGCGAGGATGCTCCTTGTTTCTCCGTCTTCGAACTCTACTACTGCTACTGGAGCAGTTCTTGAACTGTCATGGATTAGATTTACTACTTCTCCTTCTACTTCTCTGTTTTGGTGGCTTACATCTTCTCCTTTACGGTTAGATTTGTAGTTAGGAGATGCTTTTCCTCGTCTTTGTTGTCTTAGTGGGCTTCCCATTAGTTGATCACATCATTCCAAGCTTCGTTGCGACTCCCATCGCATCGTCAGCTTCTGATAGTTTTATGTATGCTTTTTTCTCTGCTTGTGGAGTAATCTGTGTGTTGACTTTTTTAACGGTCACACCGAAAATTGTTTCGACTGCATCCTTGACTTGGTTCTTATCTGCGTCCAAGTCTACCATGATGACGATTTTATTCTCTCTGTCCACCATGTCCATTGCTTGCTCTGTCATGTGAGGATGTTCAATTACTTCCCATGCTCTATCTTCTTCCATTATTCAAATAACCTCTGTTCTTTCATTTTTTCCAGTGATTTTTCGCTCCAAACTGTGAGTCTTCCTGGTCTTGCTCCCATGGATAGTTTCTCTGCGTTGAGTTCTTCTACTCTTGATACTTCTACTCCTGGAAGGTTCCCTGCTGCTTGGAGGATCCCGTTGTCTTCTTCTACTACTAGTAACGGTCCTTTTTTACGCCGGTATTTTCTTCCTCGGCTTTTTCCTCGGCCTGCTCTTACTTTCTTCATTGAGCATCTTTCTAGTTCGCTTTCTAGGCCTAGGTCTTCTAGCGCTTCTTTTAGTTCGCTTGTTCTTTCGTATCCTTCAAGGTCTGCGTCGATTAAAGGCAGTTCTCCTTCGTAGTCATGATGTTGACTGATTAATTCTGGCTTGTTTGTTGCGTTGATTGCGGAGCGGATTGCTTTTCTTCTTTCTTTATCGTTTATCTGTTCTTCGAAGTCTTTTTCTGGTTTTGGAGGGTGTGCTCTTCTACCTCCTCTTGTGTTTGGTGCTTCTGCTCCGTCTCCGAATAATTGCATTCCACGGGCTACCTGGATTTTCCGTGGTGTACGTGCTCTTCCTTTTCCTTTGCTTGAGCGGTACATTCTTCTTCTTTGTCTCCATCGTGTTACGTGTTTTAGACCTGCGTCGTCTTCTGCTCCGTAGCTTTGACGTTTTTTGGATTTGATTGAGAGCGCAGCTCTTTTCACGATGTCTGGTCTTACTCGCTCGTTGAACTGGTCTGGTAGTTCTGTATCTGTCATTTTTTATTTCACTTGCTGATGTGTGTGATGTTTGGTTTTCCAGGGTTTTCGTCTTTACGTAGGGCTGTTCTCAGGCGGATTAGTCTTTTGCTTGGGCCTGGAACGCTTCCTTTGATTATTATGTAGTTGCTTTTTGGTTCTCCGTAGTTTTTGAATCCTCCTTCTTTTTGGATTTCTTCTGGGTCTTCTCCAAAGTCTAGGATTCTTTTGTTTATTTCTGTACGGTTGTTGTATCCTTGTTGTCCCGGTAGTGGGATTCTCCAGCTTAGTTGGTCTGGGTGCCATGGACCTACGTTTCCTGCTTTACGGCGTTTTTTCTGTGTCTTATGTGAAAGTTTTTTGATGCCGTATCTTTTGACTGGTCCTTCCATTCCTTTTCCTTTGGTTACTGCTACAACGTCTGAATATTCTCCTGGTTCGAATACGTCGCTGAACTCGATTTCTTTTCCGATCATTTCTTCTGCGTATTCGAGTTTTTCTTCGACGTCTTCTCCACCTAGGCCTACTTCGAAGTTTGCTGGTTTCTTTTTGTCTAGGCCTGTTTTTTGTGGTTGTGTGTGTACTAGAAGCTTTACGTTGCTTAGTTCGTCGCTTATTTCTTTTGCTTTTTCTATGTTGTCTAGGTTTCCGTCTTTTGGGATGTCGGTTGCTCTTTGTAATTCTTTTGAAGGGCTTTCTGTCCAAGCTTCTGTGAATACTTGTTCTCCAGTGTTAGGATCTTCGGTGTAAAACCTTGCTCCGTATACACGTAGAGGCGGCGCTTCAATTACTGTCACCGCGTCAGCTACTTCTTGTCCTTTTGTTGCTCCTTCTGTGTCGTCTACTCGTAGTACTCGAGTCATTCCGACTTTGTAGCCTGCGTAGCCTAAAGGTTTGAGTTCGTCAGTATCTTCCCATGTATTAATGTCTGGATAGATTCTTTCTGCTCTTACTTTCGGCTTGTACGCAAGCGAACCGCTTCTAGATCTACTTTTCTTTGGCATTGATTAATTTTTCACCTCAGAGGCCTCGAAAGGCTTGAATCCACAAAAAACCTGTCTTTAGTATCTGTTCTTTTGGTTGTGTGTGGATAAATCAAAAACCGAGTCCAACTCTTATAAATGGGTTGAAGTGTTACAAACAAAGAATAAAACCAATCTGCTAGAAAGTCATTCAGAGAATAAAATCTGCTTACTTAGATCAAACTGTAGAAATTAACAGTATTTTGTTAAAGAACCATATTCTCTCCGCAAACTCAATGCCTCTTTCTCTCAATTTCCTCTCTAATCTGCTCCATAGTAGTGGAAGCCGCATGATAATTCTCATGCTCGAGCTGGTTATTAACCTGTTTAACCTCAGTAAATAAACGCTCTACACCAATACCCTCTTCACCTAGCTCTTCAACCATTTCAGTAACTTCCTCTAACTCAGAATAAAGCCTTTCTCTCTTCTTTTTCTTATAAACAAACCATACAGTTACAGAAGCCAAAATCCCAATCACAGTTAAAGCAGCTAAACCAGTCACAAATTGGCCAATTAACTGATTTTGTCTTTTTTCGGTTTCTAAACTGTCAAGTGTTTCCTGTGCTCCTTTGAAATCTCCTCTTTCTAAAGCCTGTTCAGCTTCATCCAACCTATCTGAAAATCGCTCGAAGCCTTCTTGGCTTCTTTTTTCATCAATCTGGCTTTGTATATCTTGTTCTTCTTGATGTACTTCACAGCTATCCACCACTTCCTTGTTATCAGGAACATCCACAAATGTTATCGTATACTTGGCAGGAGTCCTCGCTGGCTGCTTCTACTTCTTCCATCGAATGACAGGCCCTGTCAACACCCACACCGTAGACCCCACCACCAGTTACTTCCGAAGTTAGATACGTATTTTCACTGTCTTGGCTGATCTGGTTTGAGCCTTGATCGCTCCATGAACTTTGGCCCTCTTGTTTGTATAGAGAGACTTCACTTGATTCAAAGCTGTTTTCGTTCAACCAGTCCTGCGATACAGTGTAGTTTATCTGGAAACTATTTCCTAAATCTGATTCTACTTCAAATACTGATTCGAACGATACATCATCTTCAAGATTTGGGCTTTCTGTAAAGTTTACTGAACCCGTTTCTTCCGCTTCAAAGCTTAAACCTGTTAAAGGCAGATTTGTTTGGCCGAACTCTAAGCTGTGGCTTCCTTCAAAAACGTTTAGCACCTTGATGCTTTGTGCTGTTTCTTCTACTGTTAATT
>SL_4KL_010_BRINEDRAFT_10000305_pt1 | contig 24714 bp, 23 predicted proteins | sample SodLak_010_BRINE_2_FD_10664 | JGI IMG/M metagenome (IMG submission 10664) | reverse complement strand
CTCGGCGGCAAGGGCTTTTCGACGAGCCGCGACCGTGCCGTCTGGGCCGACGAGTATCTCGACGAAGGCTTTCACCCCGATCTCCTGCGCTACTATCTCGCCACCAACGGCGGCTTTCAGCAAGACGTCGACTTCTCGTGGGACAAGTTTCGCGACCGCGTCAATACCGAACTCGTCGGCACGCTTGGTAACTTCGTCTACCGCTCGCTCTTATTTGCGGCGCGCAACTACGGCGGGACGCCCGAGGCAACCGTCTCGGCCGAGGTCGACGATCGAATCGTTGAGGCGACCGAGGCGTTCGCCGACGCCATCAACGACTACTCGATCCGGAAGGCGGGCAACGCCGCGATTCGACTCGCCCAGTTCGGCAACGAGTACATCCAGCGCAACGAGCCGTGGAAACTGGTCGATGATGACCCCGAACGGGCGGCGCAAGTCATCTACGACTGCGTCCAGCTTTCGAAGGCGCTCGCGGTGTTGTTCGAGCCGGTCGCGCCCGACACCTGTGGGCGACTCTGGGATCAACTCGGCGAGTCGGGCAGCGTTCACGAGACGACCATCGAGGCCGCCCGCGAGGCCCCACAGGGAACGTTCGGTGAACCTGACGCCCTGTTCGAAAAAATCGACGACGACCGCGTCGGCGAACTGAACCGAAAGCTCGAACAGCGTGTTGCCGACGCGGCTGCGGACGACGAAGCCGACGTGGACGACGCAGAAGCGGCTGCAAACGATACAGATGAACCCATGACAGAAGACACCGACAGCGACGACAGCGACACGTCAGCCGACACAAGCGATCTCGAACCGCTCGAAACCGACCGAATCAGCTTTGACGACTTCCAGGCGCTCGATCTTCGGGTCGGCGAAATCGTCTCGGCCGAGTCGGTCGAGGGTGCGGACAAACTCGCCACACTGGAAGTCGACATCGGCCACGAGGTTCGCCAACTCGTTGCGGGCATCAAACAGCTCCACGATCTCGACGAGCTTCCCGGCACGCGCGTCATCGTCGTCGCCAACATGGAGAAAGCCGAACTGTTNGGCGTCGACTCCAACGGGATGCTGCTGGCCGCCGGCGACGANGCGGACATCCTGACAACCCACGGTGATTCGTCGCTCGGCACACGGGTTCACTGACGGGATCGAANCCCACGATTTCGCGGTCTGTGCGCGTTCGGCTGCCACGTTATCGCGATACACGGTTGTTTCGAACCGATCGTATGGTATGGCTTTTTCAAGCCAACACACAAACGACATGCTATGCGAAACGCAAAAATCGTCTGCACGCTCGGCCCAGCCTCCAGCGACTTGGAGACGATCCGAGGACTCACCGAGGCCGGCATGTCCGTTGCGCGGCTCAATGCGAGCCACGGAACCACCGACCACCGAGCCACCGTCATTGATCGGGTTCGGCAAGTCGATGACGAAAGCGACCGATCGCTCGCGCTCATGGTCGATCTCAAAGGTCCCGAAGTTCGAACGGCCGCAATCGAGGGCCACGTCACCCTCGATGTCGGCTCGAATGTCATTTTCGAGCCGGGAACAACGGCGACAAACGAGCGTGTCGGCCTCTCGATGTCGATTTCGGCGGTCGAACCCGGCGACCGGATTCTGCTTGACGACGGGCGTATTGAGGCGACCGTTGTCAGCGTCGACGGCGAGGAAGTGTTGACACGCATTGACTCCGGTGGCAAGCTTTCGAGCCGCAAGGGCGTCAACATCCCCGGCGTCGACCTCGACATCGAACTTATCACCGAGGGCGATCTGGCCGAACTCAAACTCGCCGCCGAAAAAAGCGCGGACTTCGTGGCTGCCAGCTTTGTCCGCGACGGTGAGGACGTCTACTCGATTGCCGACAAACTCGAAGAGTTCGGTGCGGACATTCCCGTCATTGCCAAAATCGAGCGGGCTGGCGCGGTCGAAAACCTCGATTCGATTATCAGCGCCGCCGACGGCGTGATGGTCGCCCGCGGCGATCTCGGCGTCGAGTGCCCGCTCGAAGACGTCCCGATGGTGCAGAAACGCATTATCAAAAAGTGCGTGACGGCGGGCGTTCCCGTCATCACGGCAACCGAGATGCTCGACTCGATGATCAAAACCCGTCGGCCGACTCGCGCCGAGGCCTCCGACGTTGCCAACGCGGTGCTCGACGGCACCGATGCGGTGATGCTCTCGGGCGAAACCGCAATCGGCGACCACCCGATTCGCGTTGTCGAGACGATGGCCAACATCGTCACCCGAGTTGAGTCGACCGACGAGTACGCCGAAACAATCGAACAAGGTGTGCCGACAGCGACCGACCAGTCGCGAACCGAGGCGCTCGCACGCTCGGCCCGGTATCTCTCGCGCGACATCGGTGCCGCGGCGGTTATCGCCGCCAGCGAATCGGGTTACACCGCCCGCAAGGCCGCGAAGTTCCGCCCGCCGGTCCCGATCGTGGCAACAACGCCGAACAAGCGGGTTCGTCGTCAACTCTCGCTCGTCTGGGGCGTCACCCCACAGTATCACCACTACGAGGACAACGTCGACAACCTGCTCGAAGGCAGCGTCCAGGCGGCGATCAACACCGGTGTCGCCGAAAGCGGCGATACCGTCGTCGCCATCTCGGGACTGTTTTCGGAGGTCGAAGGCGCAAACACGACGAACATGCTCAAAGTTCACGTTGCGGCCGAAAAACTCGCGAACGGTAAGCAGATCACCGGCGGCCGCGTCGCCGGACCGCTGGTTCGACTCGACGACGGCGATCTCTCGGACGTTCCCGAGGGTGCGATTCTCGCGCTTGGATCCGATTTCGAAGGCGAGTTCACTGGCGGGATTGACCAAATCGGCGGCATCATCGATGCCCGAGGTGGCCTGACGGGCTATCCGGCCGTCGTCGCCCGCGAACTCGGGATTCCGATGGTGAGCGATGCGACCGTTCCCGACGCCGTCGTCGACGGCCAGACGGTCAGCATCGATGGTGAGCGCGCCATCGTGTTTGCCGGAAACGTGCTTCGGGGCGGCCTTCGCGAGCGCTAAGCGCGGTCGACACGTTNCTCGCGCGGTTCTCTTTTTTCACACGACTGTGTGCACAGCGGTAGGTCTATTGGCCAGCACCCACGTTTATTTCGTATGAACAGCCAGGAGTCGCCATCGGATGCGGACGACACGGATACCGAGTGGCGGTTTTCGATCGACGATGTCGGCCCCGAGGCCGAAGCGGCCGCCGCCGAGGCGGCACAACCAGACCCGATCGAACCCGAAGAAATCTCCCTCGAACACGCCACGTTCGTCGCGCTCGGCGTGTTGCTTATGTGTTGTTTGCGCTGACGGCGCTGTAACGGACGAGGTGGTTGTGGTTCGGTTTGGCGAGGTTGTCCAGGTTCGTCGCGTCGAACCGGCTGTAACCATTAAACGCGTCGAAGCCCTAGAACCGGTATGATACTCGCGCTCCAAGGCAGTCTCCTCTCGCCGGAGACGCTACCGCTGTTGTTGATCACGGCGGGGCTCCTGATTTCACTCGCCGAGGCCTTAGCGCCGGGTGCGAACTTCATCGTCGTCGGCATCGGGCTTCTTGGGGCTGGACTCGTCGGCCTGGCGTTTAGCCCGCTGTTCGCGCTGGGCCCGTTCGCGCTCTCGCTGTTGGTGTTGTTGTTCGGCTCTATCGCCTTCTACGTCTACCACGAGTTCGATTTCTACGGCGGCAAAGGAACGGCCCAGACCAGCGATTCGAACACGCTGCGGGGCATGACCGGCAGGGTCACCGAGCGGGTCAGCCGAACCGGCGGCCAGGTCAAACTCCAGGGTGGCGGTTTCAATCCGTTTTATTCCGCACGGTCAATGGAGGGTGAAATCCCCGAGGGAACCGACGTGATGGTGATCGACCCCGGCGGCGGCAACGTCGTCACCGTCGAATCGCTGGACATCGTCGAGGACGACATCGACCGCGAACTCGCGGCCGACCGGTCGCGAAAGGCGGCCGACCACGCGAACGACGACCCGCCCACGCAGGATGAGACTGCGGCCAAGGAGTTTGCGGAAAAACGCGGCGTCGAAACCGAGACAACTGACCGCAGCGGGGACGAAATGAAAACGGAAGGCGAACGCGACCCGGCGTACGAACGGTAGCTGATCGTATTGAACGGTTGATTCCGCCGGCAGCAACGCTGAACCGACACCGTTGAACCGGTGAGTGTCGCCTCTTTCGCTCGTAATTTGTCCGCCACGGAAGCCGGACGTAGTGGCGTGAAGCCAACGCTTATGGGCGTGTCAGCCCAAGCGTTTGGCATGGAACCATTCGTCCTGCAGGCAGCGCTGACGGTCACCGCAGTCGGCCTGTTGTTCCTCTTTCTCGTCATGGTGACGATCTGGCAAACCGTCGAGATCGTCGACGCCTACGAGAAGAAGGCGCTCACCGTCTTCGGTGAGTACCGAAAGCTCCTCCAACCGGGGTTCAACATCATCCCGCCGTTTGTTTCGCGAACCTACCCGTTCGACATGCGAACCCAGACGCTCGATGTCCCCCGACAGGAGGCCATTACTCGGGACAACTCGCCCGTCACGGCCGACGCCGTCGTCTACATCAAGGTCATGGACGCCAAAAAGGCGTTTTTGGAGGTCGACGACTACAAAAAAGCGGTCTCGAATCTCGCCCAGACGACCCTTCGTGCCGTCCTCGGCGACATGGAGCTCGACGACACGCTGAACAAGCGCCAGGAGATCAACGCGAAAATCCGCGAGGAGCTTGACGAACCCACCGACGAGTGGGGCATTCGCGTCGAGAGCGTCGAGGTTCGTGAGGTCAATCCCTCTCGCGAGGTTCAGCAAGCGATGGAGCAACAGACCTCTGCCGAGCGTCGTCGCCGCGCGATGATTCTGGAAGCCCAAGGTGAACGGCGCTCGGCCGTCGAGAAGGCCGAAGGTGACAAACAGAGTGACATCATCCGTGCGCAAGGTGAGAAACAGAGCCAAATCCTCGAAGCACAGGGTGACGCGATTTCGACTGTCCTCCGCGCGAAATCCGCCGAAGCAATGGGCGAGCGCGCGATCATCGAACGCGGCATGGAGACGCTCGAACGCATCGGCGAGGGCGAATCCTCGACGTTCATCCTGCCACAGGAACTCACCTCGCTCGTCGGGCGCTACGGCAAAACGCTCACCGGCAGCGACGTCCAGCAGAGCGAGGGACTCGACGGCAAGGAGTTCGATGACGACACCCGGAAAATGCTCGGTCTCGACGACATCGACGAAATCCTCGGCGAAATCGACGAGGCCGCCGAGATGGATATCGAACAGCTCGAACAGGAGGCCGAACAGGTCAAAACCGGCGAACCAACTGATATCGCCGGCGGCGACGCAATCATTGGCGATCAGCCACTTGACGAAAAAGACGATGAGCTGCTGACCGAGGCCGACAGGTCGGAGTAAGCCCCTCGGTTGTACTGTCACGTGCTGAACGTTCCGGTAACTATTCGGTTCGTATCCGTTTCGAAACGATACGCAAACCGCACATAACGCGGTCTTACAGGCTGTATCCGTCGACAGCGAAGTTCTTTTACCCTAACCGACAGTATCACCTGGTAGATGGCCGGTCCCGTCGACGAACGCAAGCGGACGACGCTCCGTCGGTTTGCCGCGCTCGGAGCGGCAACGCCGTTCGTCGGCATGGCCGCCGCAGACGACGAGTCCTCGACGAGCGACGTTCCAGACGCGATTCGTGGCTATCTCTCGACGACACCCGGTGCGCACTTTTCGAAACTCCGTGACGACCTCCAACTCGGGACGGGCGAAACCCAACACCACCTCCGAACGCTCGTTGACCGCGACGAAATCGTTTCGCGGCGCGACGGCGAGTACCGTCGGTTTTTCCACGCCGGCCAGTTTTCGCCGTTCGAACAGGTCGCACTCGGCTATCTCCGCCGCGAAACGCCACGACGACTGCTGATCGCGTTGCTTGAATCGCCGACAGACACCGGCAGCGAACTGGCCGACCGTCTCGATGTCTCACGAGCCACGGTGAGCACCTACGCCGGCCAGTTGGAGGACGCAGGGCTGTTGGACCGTGAGGGGCAGTACCGGGTTGCTCACGCTGAAACGGTTCTTGTGTTGCTCGTGCGGTATGCGAACTCGTTCGGGCCGGATGCAGTCGACTTCGCGTCGCGTGCGGACGGGCTCATCACTGTTGAGTGACCAACCAGCGCAGTCGACACGGCCTGCGCGCTGCGCAGTGTCTACGACGTGGAGACCATCCAGGTCGTTCCCGACGAGTAGCCCCACTTTTCGACCGTGATACCGTGATCGCCGTCGACCAGCGGCGCCATGTTCGAGCCCACTTCTTTGGCCGTCATACCGAGTTCGCCGGCGATGAGCCGGGATTTGAAGTACGTTTTGCTCGTCGCGGCCTCGCGGAGATAGCGCAGAATGCGCTGTTGTTTCGGGCTGAGCGTCGGTGTCTCAGCACCGGTTGTCGCCTCGGGTTGTGCAGTCGTGCTCATACGTTCGTAGATGCCAGACGGACTAATAGGGGGTTTGGTACGACCGGTTAACAGCCTCTCGTCTGGCGGTTTTCTCTACGTATGTGAGTCGGAGGAGGGTCCAAGACGGCCAGCGCGGTACGGTTCATTAACAACGCCGCCGTCGATGCGATGCCAGCAAGGCGCACCGCTTCCGGTTTCGCCAGCAACCCAGCGACGCGTTCAGTCACCGGTTACTCGGGATACAGCCGTTCCGAAAGCAGTTCAATGCCGTCGATAAGCCGCGGACTCGGTTGGTTCAACAGCGAATCGTCGACAACGTGGACGGCTGCCGACAGTGCCCAGTCGCGTTCAGTGAGTCGGGTGGGGCGCACTTGGTCGCCGGTGCCACAGATGTGGAGCACCGCGTGGTCGGGGTCGACGGCTTCGACCGTTTCGCGGTCGACTTCGGCTGAGCGTTCGCCGGGTTCCACAAACGGGTAGCGCCCTCCGGCGGCCACAATGGCGTCGGGAACCCAGTTGCCGGCGGCCATCGGTGGATCGGACCACTCCTCGCAGTAGACGACCGGACGGGGCTCGTCGGGAGTGCGTCGACGCGCCGCATCCACGCGGTCGTTGACGACGGCAAGTCGCTCCCGGCAGTCCGCGACCAGTCGCTCACCCGCGTCGTCGACGCCGGCAGCCGCTGCCAGCGACCGAAAGCCATCGAACACGTTGTCCAGCCGGCTCGGTTCATGGTGATGTACGCGGTAGCCCCGCTCGCGGAACTCCTCGCTGAGTTCGCGCTGTAGGCCGTCGCTTGTAGCGATTAGATTCGGTTCGAGCGTGTCGAGTTTGTCGAAGTCGGGGTTCAGCCAGCCACCGACAGTCGGCCGGTCGAGCGTGCAGTGGGCTGTCACGCCCACAATCCGGTCGGCAACGCCGAGCGCGTCGAGCGTGGCGGTCGCACTCGGTGCCAGCGAGACGATTCGATCGGAGGCCATATCCGAACCACGTGGTCGACCCGCAAAATAGCGACGTTTGCTATCAGGAAAATGACTACATTTTATCAGGGACAATCACGCTATATCTGGTGTATGGGTGCGGTTTCGTCGCCATACCAAACTGCTTAAGTGATCTTCTGTCTTTTTGTTGGCAACGATCGCACCCGGATTTTTGTCCGTCGTACCGGGCGCACCCTACCAATGAGTGAACGAACATTTACCAGATCGTCCGGCCGCTCGCCAACCAGACAGCGACGCCGAGGCACCGAATCGGAAACCGAGACTGAACAGACCGGTGACGGCCTGCAGTGTCCCGAATGTAGCGGCAACGTCGTCACCGACGACGAACATGGTGAAACCGTCTGTGACGACTGTGGCCTCGTCATCACCGAGGACTCGGTCGACCGCGGCCCCGAATGGCGCGCGTTCGACAGCGCCGAAAAAGACCAGAAATCCCGTGTTGGCGCCCCGACGACCAACACGATGCACGACAAAGGGTTGAGCACCAACATCGACTGGCGAAACAAGGACGCCTACGGTCGATCCTTGGGTGCGCGCCAGCGCCAGAAGATGCAGCGGCTCCGCAAATGGAACGAGCGGTTCCGCACGCGTGACAGCAAGGAACGCAACCTCAAGCAGGCGCTCGGCGAAATCGACCGCATGTCCAGCGCCGTCGGCCTGCCTGACAACGTCCGCGAGACCGCCTCGGTCATCTACCGTCGCGCGCTGAACGAGGATCTCTTGCCGGGTCGGTCGATCGAGGGTGTCGCGACCTCCTGTGTGTACGCATCGGCCCGGATGGCGGGCGTTCCACGCAGCCTCGACGAAATCGCCGACGTGAGCCGTGTCGAAAAAAGTGAAATCGCCCGGACCTACCGCTACGTCGTCCGCGAACTCTCGCTTGAAGTTCGACCGGCCGACCCCGAACAGTACGTTCCTCGGTTCGCCTCCTCGCTTGATCTGTCCGAAGAGTCCGAAATGCGTGCCAAACAGCTGTTGAAAAACGCCAAAGAACAGGGCGTCCACAGCGGCAAATCCCCCGTTGGTCTCGCCGCGGCCGCCGTCTACGCCGCTGCGCTGTTGACCAACGAGAAAACCACACAGGCGGCCGTCTCGGAGGTCGCCGACATCTCCGAAGTGACGATCCGCAACCGCTACCACGAACTGCTCGAAGCAGAAGAAGAAATGCTGGTGTAACGGGGCGAGTGCGTTGGGCGGGTCGCTGTTTTGCTGATTTTGAGTGGTCGAAGTTTGATACGTCGCTACGTGTGTTGGCGACGTTGCTGAGACGTCCGGCTGTTCTGCAGGGTTCATGTGCTCTTTGCTGTGTTGTTGCCAACGGAGATGCGTCGGCAGTAAGTCGATGCTCTGTGCCGCACCGCGAGAACAACGCTCCACTCATCACGGTCTGTTGATGAAAAACGGTAGTTCGCGATCACCCCGGCTGTTGCTCAGCGGAAACGTCGTCAACACAGTCGAGTTGAACAACTCGCGACGGCAGCAGTAACAGACTGAAACTCACTCAGGCGTCGGCTTCGGCTTCGTCGTCAGCCTCGTCGGCTTCGGCTTCGTCGTCAGCCTCGTCGGCTTCGGCTTCACCGTTGTCTTCGACAGCAGCCTGTTCTTCCTCTTCGACCCAGTCATCGAACTCGTCTTGATCGACGACCTCAATGGTGAAGTACATGTTCGAGTGCGCCAGGCCACAGTACTCCGAACAGTAGCCCTGGTAGGTGCCCGTCTCGCTCACGTTGGTCTTGATGTAGGTCGTCTGGTCGGGGATGGCGTCCATCTTCAGGCCGAGTTCGGGCACGTGGAAGCCATGAATGACATCAGTCGCATCGATTTGGAAGTATAAGTCCTGATCAGCCGGGACCACCACCGTTGGACCCGCACCGGAGCCACCGTACTCGAGATCCTCATCGAGGTAGCCGTTGTCGCTCGCGTTGTAGCGCATATCCCAGCCCCACTGGTAGGCTTCGGCTTGGACGAGCACGTCGTTTTCTTCGGGGGCGACTTCGTCTTCGCCGCCGGTGAACGTGACGCTCTGGTCGGCCATCACGCCGTAGGAGGCGACGCCAACAAAGAGCAGAATTACGGCGGTTGCAACCGTCCACGTAATTTCGAGCCGCCGGTTTTCTTTGGTCGGTTTGGGGTTCTCGTTGTCCTTGAATCGGATGACGGCGTAGATGAGAACAACTTGGACGACCAAGGTGATCGGGAGGGCGATCAACAGCAGTTTGTTGTTCAGTTCGTAGATCAGGTCGGCGGTGACCGACTGGGCGGCTACCGGCTGGGCGAGCAGCGCAAGCAGCGCCACCGACAGCACGGACCCGAGGACGAGACGCCTGAATTTCATCTTGGCTTCGCTTAGAATGGGTCGCGTAAATACCTACTGACTCCGCAGGTCACACAGCCGAGTGACCGCGGACTGACACGCCACGTTCGCTTGCGACAATCACCGGGCGCGTTCGGCGAAACGGGGCTCCTAAATACGTCCCGGCCCTACCTCCCGACAGTGAGTGTGACTACTGAATCGCCCGGCCGGTTTTCGGTGCTGCTGGCGACAACGGCGATGGGCGTCTACTTCCTGTTGCTCGTCGGCGTTGCCACCGCTGTCACCGACGCGGCGGCCGCCTGCACCGCATGGCCCGCCTGCGGTGATGGCTGGTCGCTGCCGACGACGACCGACGGGTGGATCGCATTCGTCCATCGACTTGTCGCAGTCGCCGTCGGTCTTGGCGTGCTGGCGACGACGATTCTCGCCTGGCTGACCGACACCAGCCGCCGCGTTCGGGCGGCGCTGACGGTTGCACTCGTTCTGTACCCCGCCCAAGCGGGTCTCGGAGCGCTCGTCGCGACGACCGTCGTCAGCGAGACGCTCTCGGCGGTTCATCTGCTCGCTGGGATCACCATCTTCGGCAGCCTGCTTGCCGCGCTGACGTGGTGGCTCGAAGCCGAAACGGGCGATCCAGATGATGTGCCGAGCGCGTCACCCGAACGCTCCGAACCGCTGGAGCCGACCGATCGACCGCCGATTCCAACCGACCCTGTCGCCCGAACCAAAGCAACGCTGTTTGCGTACTTCCGGCTGATGAAGCCCCGGCTGATGTGGCTGCTGTGTTTGGTTGCGGCCGCCGCAATGGCGCTCGCCGGTGGCCCCGGTTTGACGACGTACACGGTGGCGGCCACGCTCGTCGGTGGCTCGCTCGCCATTGGCGCGTCGGGCACGTTCAACCACATTCTCGAACGCGACATCGACCGTCGCATGGCACGCACCAACGACCGGCCGCTGGCGACCGATCTGGTTCCGCTCCGGAATGCGGTCGCCTTCGGTGTCGTTCTGACACTGTTGTCGCTTGGGCTGTTTGCGACGATCAACTGGCTGACTGCGCTGCTCGGTCTCGTTGCGATTTTGTTTTACAGCGTTGTCTACACGCTTATTCTCAAACCCAACACCGTCCAGAACACGGTTCTCGGCGGCGCGGCCGGCGCGCTGCCTGCGCTTATCGGCTGGGCTGCGGTCACGGGCACAATCGGTGTGGGCGGACTGTTGTTGGCGACGTTCATTTTCCTGTGGACGCCTGCGCACTTTTACAACCTCGCGCTGGCGTACAAGGACGACTACGAGCGCGGTGGGTTCCCGATGATGCCCGTTGTTCGCGGCGAAACGGCGACGCGGCGACACATCCTGTGGTATCTCGGGGCGACCCTGTTGGCCGGCGCGGCGCTCACCGCTGCAAACACGCTCGGCTGGCTCTACGTGCTGACGGGCGTTGTTTTCGGCGGCGTGTTCCTCTGGTTCGTGATCCGGTTGCACTACGAACAGACCGAAGCTGCGGCATTTCGTGCATTCCATGCCTCGAACGCCTATCTCGGCTTCGTGCTGGTGGCCATCGTCGTTGAAGGGCTCGTGATCTGACCTGAGCATCCCCATGTCCAACTCAAGCGATACCACCGACGCCGCATTTTCGATTCCACTGCCCGCCGACCGACGGCTCTACTGGTTGTTGTTTCTCAACAGTCAGTTTCTGGCAATCGCACTCTATGTGGCGTTCACGCAGGCGACGCTTGCGTCACTCCGACTCATCGGCTATGCGTTCATCTGGATCAACGTCTCCGCGTGGGTCGTCGCCAACACACGGCCTGTCGCCACCTCACCTTCCGTTCGCCGTCGGGCCCGGCTTCTCGCAGCCGGTTACTTCGGTCTCCTGGCGTTCGCCGGCGGCCTCATCGGCTTCGGCATCGGTGAGGCGGCAACCGGCTTCCGGATTGCGCCGCTGCCGCCGGGCTTCGGTCCCGCGATACTCTACAGCGGTGAGCTCGTGACAATCAACCTCCTGCCCGTCTATCTGATCGGCTACGCGGCGCTCGCGTATCTCGTCTACGTGACTGTGATCGACGCCTCGTCGTCGGCGGCAGCCGGTCTGCTCGGACTGTTTTCGTGTGTTTCGTGTTCGTGGCCAATCATCGTCTCGTTGGCTTCGGCGGCGACTGGGAGCGGCTCAGTGCTCGCCGCCTCGGCGCTGCAGGTTTCCTACGGCCTGTCGACGGCCGTATTCGTCCTCACCGCGGGGCTGTTGTACTATCGGCCCACTATTTTCCGGTGGCTGACCCGGCTTCGATGACCCGTTTGTGACCGATACTACTCAGTGCCCCCAGCGGCGCCCCTCCTCGTCGAATCGCGCATCGGTAATCCGGTCGTGTTGCTCGCGACTGATCGACACATCGGCGGCCGCGACGTTTTCGTCGAGTTGGCCGACGGTTCGCGCACCGATAATCGGAATGCAGGTGAACGCCTGTTGATCCATCAGCCAGCGCAACGAAACCTGTGCGGGCGTGGCGTCGACCTCGTCGGCGACCGCGCGAATCTCATCGAGCACTTTCCAGCCGCGCTCGGAGAGATAAAACCGCTCGAAGCGGTCGTCGAAACTGCCACGCGAGCCGTCGGGCGCGCGCACGGATTTTGGATCGTCGGGGTCATCTCGCGTGTATTTACCCGTCAGAAACCCACCGGCCAGCGGCGAGTACGGGCAGACTGCGAGGTCTTGGTCCGCACAGACGCTGAGGTACTCTTCGACGTCCTTGTAGTAGCCTGCATGGAACAGCGGCTGGGTGACCTCGAAGCGCTCGTAGTCGTTGCCGTCGCTCTTCCAGAGCGCTTTCATGAGTTGCCACGCGGCCATCGTTGACGCACCGAGATAGTTCACTTTGCCCTCCTCGACGAGCCGATCAAGCGCCGAGAGCGTCTCCTCGATTGGCGTCTGTTCGTCCCAGCGGTGGATGTAGTACAGATCGAGGTAGTCGGTGCCGAGTCGTTCGAGCGTGCCGTCGATCTGGTTGCGGATGTGGGTTCGCGAGAGCCCCGAGCCGTTGGGATTCTCGTCGTCGAAGCCGAAGTACACCTTCGACGTGATGACGAAATCAGCACGGTCGCGGTCGGCGAGCCAGCTGCCGATGTACGACTCGCTGGTACCGTTCGGATCGCCGTACACGTTGGCCGAGTCGATGAAGTTGCCGCCGGCGTCGGCGAACGCGTCGAGTAGTTCGTGGGCATCGCTCTCGTCGGTTTCGAGCACACCACTGGTTCGCCGTCCAAACCGCCAGGTGCCAAAACAGAGTTCCGAAACGCGCGTGCCCGTCGAGCCGAGCTGTCGGTAGTCCATGGTGGCGATTCCGGCCGACGGATCAAAGTCTCTCCGGCTAGGTGGGCCGACGCAGTCCGTTGTTCGGAACCGACACCGCCACCGAGGTGTGGTCGGCGAAACAGAATCCTTAGGCCCGGCGCTCCCCGAGAGAACACATGAACGAGGCAGTCGTCGCCAGCGGCATCACAAAACGCTACGGCGAGACGCAAGCGCTTGACGGCGTCGACCTGCAGGTTGCCACCGGCGAGGTGTTTGGCCTCATCGGGCCGAACGGCGCGGGCAAAACGACGTTGGTTCGCGCGCTCACCGGCACAACGCCCGTCGACGGCGACATCCGTGTGCAGGGCGTCTCGCCGACCGACGTGCGAACCGACGCGATTGGCCTGCTGCCCCAGTCGTTTTCACCACCCGCTCGGCTCACGGCCCGCGAACTGATCGGGTACTACGGCGGCCTCTACGATTCGGCCCGCGACACCGACGCGTTGCTCGCGGATGTCGGCCTTGCGGACGCGGCCGACCAGTGGTACGAAACGCTCTCGGGTGGCCAACAGCGCCGCGTCTGTGTCGCCATCGCGCTCGTCAACGACCCCGAAATTCTCTTTCTCGACGAGCCAACGACCGGCATCGACCCGGCGGGCCGACGGTCGCTGTGGGGACTGCTCGAATCGCTCGCCAAGTCGGGGACAACCATCGTTCTCACGAGCCACTCGATGGCCGAAGTCGAACGCCTTGCCGACCGCGTTGGGTTGCTCCGGGCGGGGCAACTCATCGCCGTCGGCACGCCGGAAACGCTCATCGCCGACCACGGCGGCCCGAGTCGGTTGGTGTGTGAAACACCGGCCGCAGCGCTCGCCGAAAGCGCCCTCCGCGAGGCCGGTTTTTCGGTCGCCAGTGGCGAGGACGAACTCGTCGTCGACGACGTCTCACCGGTCGACATCGGCCGCGCGGTCGACGTGTTGGCGGCAAACGACATCGAGTACGACTCGCTGACGTGGACCGAACCGACGCTCGAAGACGTCTATCTGCGACTAACCGGCGAGACGTTTGCAGGCGCTGATACGCCCGGTGCGAGCGTTGTTGCCGGTACTTCGGAATTACCCCCCGCGGAGTCCATCCAATGAGTCGGCTCCGGCGGATTCGTGCGGAGTCGGTCGCGGCCGCTCGGTCGTTTCTTCGGCGGCGGACAGCCGTTTTTTTTACGTTCTTTTTCCCCGTGATTCTGGTCGTTATTTTCGGCGCACTCGTCCGAACTCAACCCACCGACGGCGGTCTCTTTGCCGAGCCCGCGGCCTACTACATTCCGGGCTATCTCGCGACCGTCGTGTTGTTCACGCCGCTCTCGCGTGTCGGCAGCGAAATCGCCAGACACCGCGACGACAACCGGTTTGAAAAGCTGGCGACGACGCCGCTTTCACGCAGCGAGTGGCTCATTGCGCACACGCTCGTCAACGTCGTCATCATCGGCGTCGCCAGCGCGCTCATTCTCGGCTTGGTGTTGGTGCTGACCGACGCGACGGTTCCGGTCACGCCGCGACTGGCGATGCTCGTGCCGTTCACCGTCCTCGGCGTGATTCTGTTCTGTGGCTTCGGGGCGATACTGGGACGGCTGGCGGACTCACAGGACGGCGTGATTGCGGCGAGCAACACGATTGCGCTTCCGTTGTTATTCCTCTCCGATACGTTCATTCGGCTCGACCAGCTGCCGGGATGGTTTGCGCCACTGGTCGAACTCTCACCGCTGACGTACTACGCGCGCGGCGTTCGCGCGGTCACCTACGAACCGGCGCTCGGAGACTCCTTCGGCGTCGAACTGGCCGTGTTGTCGGTGCTCGCGCTGGTGTTCTTTGTCGGTGGTGCACTGGCAATTCCGCGAACCGATTGAAAACGCAGAGCGGTTAGATCAGTCCCCGTTCGAGCGCCACAATGTAGCCGGCCGCCAGCAGCGCAAACAGGATCAAAATGAGTACCAACACCGCGCCACCTGAGGGGCCAGCCGAGCCGCTCGACGAGCTGCCGGCCGCAGATGCCGACTCATCGGCTGGGGGCGCTGACTCATCCACATCGCTCTCGTTGACATCGACTGGTTCGTCAGCGGTCGGTTCCGTTTTGGCCGACTCGGTTGCGTCGTCACTGCGCTCATCGGGCGCACCGAACTCGTCGCGCGTATCGCGAACCGTGGCGATTCTGACGTCGAGCAGATCGGCGATGTCGGCGTTCGTGCGCGTCGGGTCGTCCTCGGCGGCTTGGATAATTTTCCGCTGCGCCGCGGTGAGCCCGCCCGCCGAAGCGGTGTCGTCGTCGCGTTCGGCGTCGTCATCGCCAGCTTCATCGTCCGCTGTGGCCGCAATTTTTGCGGCGTACGTGGTTCGGGTGTCGCGGACAAGCGCGATTCGGGTGCCGGTGTGTTCGGCAATTTCGCTGTTTGTGCGCGATGGGTCGGTGGCTGCCGCCGCGATAATCGCCTCTTGAGCCTCATTGAGGTCATCGACAGCATCTTCATCGTCGCCGTCGGTCGCGCTCCCGTCCGGCGGCACGTACTCCGCGCCATGTTTGTCGCGGGTGTCACGAACGAGGGCGATTCGGGTGCCGGTTTTTTTTGCGACCGCCGCGTTCGTCAGCGACGGATTGGCCGACACCGTCTGCAAAATCGCCTGTTGAGCGTCAGTGATTTTTCCGCTACCCGACTGATCGGTGGCCGTTTCGCCCTCCGAGAGCGTCACCTCGTCGGCATACGTCTCGCGGGTATCGCGGACGAGCGTGATTCGTGCGCCGGTTTCGGCGGCAACCTCCGCGTTCGACAGCGAGGGGTTTTCGAGCACCGCTCGGAGAATGGCGCGTTGGGTTTCGCTGAACCGTTCCGAGTCGATATCGCGCGCCATTAGCCGCTCACCTCGAAGCCAGCCGTGGTCGATGAAGCACCTGCACTAGTTGTTCGGTTTTGTGTGGGCCCGACCCCAGTGACTCCTGTTTGCATACCTCATTCACTCAGAGCAACAATATTTAATCTACCGTCTTTCACGATGATTTTGGCCGGGAGGCCGGCCAGTGTCCGTCTCGGGTTGGACACATCGCTGCGTATTACCTTTTTGTTGACACAAAATCTGCGGTCGGTACCCCGTCCGTATTTTTAGGTACGCCGAGTGAGACTGACGTGTATGCGAACGAAACACGACGTGTTCGACGAACTTCGTGCCAGCGGTGTCGTCGCCGTCCTCCGCGGAGTCGACGCCAACACACTGATCGAGATCACCGACGCGCTCGTTGCGGGCGGCGTCACCGGAATCGAACTCACCGCCGACACCCCCGGCATTGCCGGCATGGTCGAGGAACTCACCGCCTCGTTTGACGAGGAGATCGCTGTCGGCGTCGGCACCGTGCTTGACGCCGAAACCGCCCGAACCGTCATGCTCTCGGGAGCGGATTTCGTCGTCAGCCCGAGTCTCCACGAGGACGTTATCACCATCTGCAACCGGTACGGGACGCTTGTCGCACCTGGAATCATGACGCCGACCGAAGCGGTCAGCGGCTATGAAGCCGGTGCCGACCTGCTGAAGGTGTTTCCGGCCTCCTCGGTCGGCCCGGGACATCTCGGGGCGATCAAAGGACCGCTTGGACAGGTGCCGCTGATGCCGACTGGTGGCGTCGATATTGACAACGCCGCGAGTTACATCGACGCCGGCGCGGAGTGTGTTGGTGCGGGCGGTGCGCTCGTCGACTACGAGGCGGCAGAACGCGGCGACTACTCGGAGATTACCGAAACGGCGCGTGAGTTTTCGGCCGTGATCGACGCGGCCCGCGAGTAGTCACGTCGTCGTTGTCGTCGCGTTGTTGTTGCCGTCGCTATCATCGCGTTGTTTTTTGTCGCCGCTACCGCCGTGGCGTCGTTGACGCGTCACTGTTGTGCGTTGCTCGCCACAACGAAGTCGCTACGCCGAGCGGTCGGCAGCCGAGGAGTCACCGGCATCGTCGGGCCCGCTGTGCTCGTCTGAATCGTCCAACCCATCGACGTCGCCATCGGACTCGGCTCCCCTCTCAGGCTCGTTTTTCGCCTCGTTCGAGGCGTCGCTCTCGCCGGTATTCGCATCATCTGTTTCGTCCTCTTGCCACGTCTCAGCTGTCAGTTCGGTGTCGGCGGCGAACCACGTTGGCGTTGCTGTTCGTCGCGTTGCCCGCCGGTCGGCTAACGCCTCGTTGAGCCGGTCGGTGAGTTCGGTTCGCAGCGCAACGGCATCCCTCTCGTCGATGTCGACCGCCGCACAGTCCTGGCCAAGAATCGACAGCGAGCCAGCGGTGTCGACGACGATGCTCGCGACGTTCCAGCGCCGCTGGAAGAGTGTTCGGCGGTCGATCACCGTCTGAATCCGGTAGTGCGCGACGATTTTCGTCTCGCGGTTCCAAAACCCGTTTCGCGTGACGACATGGTTGTCGCCGACCCAGTAGCCGCGGTGGAGCCACTTGTAGTGGGCGGCAACCGGGGTAAAAACCACTGCGACGAGCGGGAGATACCATGGAACCGACGCGCCGGGAAAGACGAACACACTCACCGCATACAACGCCGCGGCAATCGCACCGAGTGCGAGCAGATACCGCACAAAATACCGCCGTCGAATCCGCGTTGGCGGCCGGGCAAACGCGGGTGTGCCGTAGGTGTCGATTTCGGCGGCGAGCTGTTCGACCCGGCTACGACTCGCCAACGGAACCGCCGCCTCCGTGCCGCGGCCGCTGGCCTGCCCCGGTGCGTATCCCGCGGTTTCGACCGCGAGCGTCGCGTAGCCAACGCGGCGTTTCAGCGGGTTGTCCTCGATGGTCATCGCCTGAATTTTCTCGAACGGGATGGTGCCGCTGTACTGCTGTAACAACCCGCGTTCGTACCGGAGTTCGTCACCCGAGCGAAGCAGCCGGAACCCCCAGTAGTTGAGAATGGCCGAAACCGCACCGACGACCCACGCGAGGACGATGGCTCCAAGCAGGAGAATCCCGATCGTCGCAATGAGGATGACCGTTGAGCCGGTCGTCGGCAAAATCGGCGAGAAGAACGGAATCGAGCCGGTAAACACGGCGATGAGCACGCCCGGAACGCGCGGGTCGAACGAGAGCACGCCAGCGAGAGCGAGTTCCGAGGGGTTGAGTTCGAACAACAGCTCTTCGTCCGCGTCGTGTGCTCGCCGGTCGGTTTCGCCAGCCGTCTGTTGATCGTGTTCGTGACGCTCACCACGCCGTTCGCCTTCGTCGCCGACTGCGTCGTGGGCACCGCCGGCGACGCCCGTACCCGCTGCTTGTTCGGCTGTGTCAGTGTGGCTGTCGTCCGCGATCGGTTCGGGATCCTGTTTGTAGTGCCGGATTTCGCGTTGGAGTCGTCTTCCCTCCTCGACGGTCACGTACTGGATGGCCGCCTCGGTCGAGCCGCCGCCGGCGGTTTCGATGTTGACCGCCGAAATGCCGAGCAGCCGTTGGATGATGTTGCGGCTGATGTCGACGTTCTGGATGCGGCCGTAGGGAATTTCGCGCTCGCGGCGGCTGAACACGCCCGACTGGAGGTCGAACGTATCGGACGTCAACTCGTAACGAAACCGGCGGTAGTAGGCGACTTCATAGGCCGTGATGACGAGCAGCAGTCCGCCGATCACGGCGAGCACGGCGAGACTGTCGAACTGCAGGCCCGCGCCAATCGAGGCGATAATGAGGACGGTGAGGATGAGGCTCCCACTTTTTTGCATCACCCGGTAGGGAACCGCAACGGGCGCTAACTTCACACCGCGTCCTCCCCGTCAGCGGCGATTGCCAGCCGTTTGAGTTCCGTTCGGAGGTCGGCGGCCCCCTCGGGTGTGAGCCCCGGAATCGTCACGTCGGCCCCGCGCGACCCTGCCGTGTAGACGACGGTGCTCGCCAGTCCGATGACCCGTTCGAACGCCGACCGCCGCGAGTCGACGTGTTGGATCCGAACCAGCGGCACCTCGGTTCGGATTTCGGTCAGCACGCCGCGTTCGAGATAGATGGCGTCGTCGCCGACGACGTACGCCCAGTTTCGGTAGCGAAGCATCGCGTGGATCACGCCGAGCAACACCAACAGCCCGCCGACGCCGATCCCGATGAACAACGACCGGTTGAGAACGAACGCGATTCCGGTGACGATGGCCCCGACGATGGCCGCACGAATCATCGCACGAGCGATCCAGACGAGGCGGATTCGCGGATGCAGTGTGTTCATCGGATCGCCTCCATCGCGGATGGACCAGTGTGCATACACGACGTACAGTCGGCGACGGTATAAGTCTCAATATCGTCGCTGTCGACGGCGTGGCCCGCTTTCGGCGTCGCGTTCGCACCTACGACGAGTCGTTGGTACGTCCACCATCGTCATCGCTTGTGCCGCCGAGCGTCTGCTCGTCGCCGTCGGCCGAATCGTCCACAGCCGGATCGTCGATCCCTTCACCATCGGTTTCCGGCGGTTCGACCCTATTTTCGTCCGCATCGGCCGCACCAGTACAGCCGGCGAGGGAGGTTGCCCCCCCGAGCGTGGCCGAGCCAGCGACCGATCTACAGACTGTTCGACGGTTCATTATTAGCTGCGATTCGACGAGAGTGTATAAGACGGTTTCTACACCCTTCGATGGCGTCTTCGTTTCGGTGGTCGCGATCGAATCGCCCCGTTGTGCGGACGGGCGGTTTCGAGCCGGTGTCGTACGGATATATACCTAGACACGCAGCCCCACGCTCGCATTCGAGACACAATCTATAAGTTCGAAAGCACACGATTGACTGCTATGAACCGCACGCTCGCACGCTCCGGTCGATGTCCACCGCGAGCCGTGCGACTGTGCGGCCCAAAAAAGCGCGGTTTCTGACTGCTCGTTGCGGGCGTAGCAACCCCGTTTCGGGTGTTTTTACTCCCCTCGCAGCGTCTGCCGACCAACGCAGTTCGGCGAGTACCCGACAGCATCGACAACCCGGCCGTATCCGACCAGACCGACGACGACACAGACATCACACAGACAACCCGACGACGACACCGACATCACACAGACCACTCATGACACACATCGACTTCAGCGGGGTTTTCCCGGCGATGGTGACCCCCTTCACCGCGGACAACCAGATCGACACCGAAACGCTCCGAAAAGACGCCCAACGGCTCGAAACCGCCGGTGTTGACGGCCTCGTGCCGGTCGGCTCGACTGGCGAGAGCGCCACGCTGAGTCACGCCGAACACGTCGAGGTTATCGAGGCCGTCGTCGACGCCGTCGAGGACGTACCCGTTATCGCCGGCACTGGCTCGAACAATACGGCCGAGGCGCTGGATCTCTCCCAGCAGGCCGCCGCCGCCGGCGCGGATGCACTCCTGTTGATTTCGCCGTACTACAACAAACCCGAACCCGAGGGGATGTACGACCACTACCGGCAGGTCGCCGACGCGGTCGACCTCCCCCAGATCGTCTACAACGTGCCGAGTCGAACCGGCCAGAACATCACCGTCGACACCGCGGTTCGTCTCGCCGAACACGAGAACATCCGGGGCTACAAGGCCGCCTCGGGCGATCTCAACCAGATCTCCGAAGTAATCGAGCGCACCCGACGAGGACTTTTCGATTCTTTCAGGAGACGACGGCCTCACCCTGCCGATTCTCTCGATCGGTGGCCACGGCGCGATCAGCGTCGTCGCCAACGTCGAACCCGAGCGGGCCTGTGCGATGGTCGGCGCGGCGCTCGAAGGCGACTACGCCTTTGGGCGGGCGATTCACCACGAGTTGGGCCCGCTGACGCGCCACCTGTTCGTCGAGACCAACCCGATTCCGGTCAAAACTGCGATGGCAATGCGGGGCTACACGCCCGAACGCATCCGGTCGCCGCTGACGCCGCTCTCGGACGAACACCGCCCGAAACTCGAACGGCTTCTCACTGAACTCGACGGCGATGTCGACGTCGACACCGACCCCACCGACGTAGACGAGGAGGACACCGAATAATGGTCGCACTCGCCGTGACGGGCGCGGCCGGCCGGATGGGTCGCGAGGTGTTGGCGGCCGCGGCCGCTCGTGAATCGGTTGACGTTGTGTTCGCGGTCAACCGATCGGCCGTTACGGAGCCGATTTCCGGCGTCGATGTCGAGACGAGCGACGAGTTCGAGACGCTGCTCGCCGCTCACGACCCGGACGTCGTTGTCGACTTTACCGGCCCCGAGTCGGCGATTACGTACGCCACCGCCTGCGCCGAAGCGGGCGTTGCGTTCGTCACCGGCACCACCGGCTTCGACGCGGCGGGACTGGCCGCACTCGACCGTGCGAGCGAGTCGACGGCGCTGTTGAAGGCCGCGAACTTCTCACGTGGTGTGGCCGCGCTTCGCCTTGCCGTTCGCGAGGCGACCGCCGCACTCCCCGATGCCGACATCGAACTCACCGAAACCCACCACAACGCCAAGCGCGACGCGCCGAGCGGCACCGCGAAAACGTTGCTCGACGACATCGAGGACGTTCGCGACGACCTCACCGAGCGCGTCCACGGCCGCGAAGGCGAAGCGCCACGGACTGCCAACGAAATCGGTGTTCATGCTCGCCGGGCGGGCGATATCGCGGGCGAACACGAAGTCCTACTCGGCGGCAGCAACGAGACGCTCTTGTTGACCCATCGCGCCGGTGATCGCTCGATTTTCGCCGAGGGTGCGCTCGATGCGGCCGTCTGGTTAGCCGGGCGCGACGCGGGTCGATACGACTTTTTTGATGTGATCGCAGGCTGATCCGGTCTCGGTGTCGACCGCAATCGACGGGACTTATTTGCTGGCTCGAAAAGAGCGACTCACGAAATTCCGCCCATGTCGACACTCAAATCCGAAATCGACGCCCTGTGGAACCGCTACGACGACGGCCTCACGGCCGACGACGCAACTGACGACGACCGCGCCGTCCTTGAGGTGTTTCTCGACGCACTCGAAGCCGGCGAGGTTCGTGCCGCCGAAAAAACCGGTGACGACGTCACCTCGTGGGAGGCAAACGCGTGGGTCAAACGGGGGATTCTCCTGAACTTTGGCCTTCGACACACCGAGGCGCGGCACTACGGCGGCGTCGACTACCACGACGTGCTCCCGCTTCGCGAAACTGCCGACCTCAACGAGCGCGGCACGCGAAACACACCCGATGGGACGGCGATTCGCCGCGGCGCCTATCTCGGGTCGGACTGCATCATGATGAGTCCCTCCTTTGTTAACATCGGTGCCCACGTCGGCGATGGTACGCTCGTCGACTCCTGCGATACGGTTGGCTCGTGTGCCCAACTCGGCGAAAACGTCAAACTCGGCGCGAACACGCTCATCGGTGGCGTGCTCGAACCGGTCGAGGGCGCGCCGGTCATCATCGAAGACGGCGTCTCGCTCGGCGCTGGCTGCCGGGTCACGTCGGGGTTCAAAATCGGCGAGCACTCGATTGTTGGCGAAAACACCCTGTTGACCCCGCGGATTCCCGTCTACGATCTCGTCGACGAAGAGATCATTTACGGCCATCTGCCGTCCGAGCGGCGGGCGTTCACGCGCTACGTCAAATCCTCGGTCAGCGACCACGACCTGTTCGAGGGTGGGGCCTACAAGCCGGCGGTCGTCGCCACCGGCGTCGAGGAGGAAACGCTCGAAGCAACGCAGCGCGAAGACGCGCTTCGCGAGTGACAACCGCTCTTCGCGTTCGGTTGTTGCGTTTGTTGTTCCCGGTGATTTCGTTGCGTTCGGGAGCAACGCGACCGCGAGTGGATCGAAGCGGCCGCGAGTGAACCGACCCGGTCGCCGTTGGGTCGAATAAGCCGTCGGTTAGCCACCGGTTAGTCGAGAAAGTCCGGCGAGTCACGCTTTTCGGCCCGCTCGTCGCGAAGATGCGCGAGAAAGGCGTCGGGGTCGACGTCCTGTGTTTCGCGTTCGCGGCGGTCACGCACGGCGATCGTTCCGTCGTCGACTTCGTCGCTCCCGACGATCACCATGTAGGGAACGCGGTCGGTCTGGGCCTCGCGGATTTTCCGGCCGAGTGTCCACGAGCGGTTCTCGATATCGACGCGGAAGCCGTCGTCTTCGAGGTCGTTTTTCAGGCGGTGGGCGTAGCCGAGTTCGTCGTCGCTGATCGGCAGAATCCGGACCTGTTCGGGTGCGAGCCAGAGCGGGAACTTGCCGTTGTAGTGCTCGATGAGCACCATGAAGAAGCGCTCGAAACTGCCGTACAGGGCACGGTGAATCATCACCGGGCGGTGATCCTCGTTGTCCGTACCGGTGTATGAGAGGTCGAACCGCTCGGGCATGTTGAAGTCGAGTTGGACGGTTGGGCCGTCCCATTTGCGGCCGAGCGCGTCGGCAAAGGCGAAGTCGATTTTCGGGCCGTAAAACGCGCCGTCGCCCGGTTCAAGGTCGTACTCCATGCTCGAGTTGTCGAGGACGCTCTCGAGTTGGGATTCGGCTTGCTCCCAGATTTCGTCGCTGCCGACGGATTTCTCGGGGCGCGTGGCGAGCTGTACCTCGTAGTCGAGGTCGAACGTTTCGAGAACCTCGTAGATCATGTCCATGATATCGTTGACCTCGCGTTCGATCTGGTCGGGCCGGACGAAGAGGTGGCCGTCGTCGATGGTGAACGCCCAGACGCGCGAGAGGCCCGACAGTTCGCCGCGCTGTTCCTTTCTGTAGACCTTCCCGTTTTCTGCGTAGCGAACCGGCAGGTCGCGGTAGCTCCATGACGACTGGTTGAAGATGGTTGCGTGGCCGGGGCAGTTCATCGGCTTGAGGCCGTACTCCTCGTCGTTGACGTCGAGCAGGAACATGTCGTCGACGTAGTTGTCATAGTGGCCCGACTGCTTCCAGAGCTCCGTCCGAAAGAGGTGGGGCGTCTCGACGTAGTCATAGCCGTACTCGGTGTTCATCGACTCGCCGTAGGCTTCGAGTTCGCGGAGGATGGCCTTCCCGTTGGGGTGGTAGAGCGGCAGGCCGGGGCCGGTGACCGTGGGGATCGAAAACAGGTCGAGTTCCTGGCCGAGTTTGCGGTGGTCACGTTCCTTTGCCTCCTCGCGCATGTTGAGGAACTCGTTGAGTTGGGACTCCTTTTCGAACGCGGTCCCGTGGACCCGAGTGAGGGTATCGTTGTTCTCGTCGCCGCGCCAGTAGGACGAGGAGATGTTGAGGAGTTTGAACGCGCCAACCTTACCCGTCGACTCGACGTGGGGGCCACGACAGAGGTCTTCGAACTCGGCCTGCTCGTAAAAGGAAATTTCCTCGCTGTCGGCGGCCTCGTCGTCGAGGATGTCGAGTTTGTACTCGTTTTTGCCTTCGTATTTGGCAATCGCCTCCTCGCGGTCGTAGACCACGCGCTCGATGTCGTAGTCGGCCTCGATGATCTCCTGCATTTCGGCTTCGATTTTCTGGAGATCGCTCTCGTCGAGATCGACGTCCGTGATGTCGTAATAAAAGCCTTCGTCGGTCCACGGGCCGATCGTGAGTGTGGCCTCGTCGTAGAGTCGGAGCAGGGCTTGGGCGAAAACGTGGGCCGCCGAGTGCCGCAGCACCGAGAGATATTCGTCGCTCTGGTCGGTGACGATTTCGATGCGGTCGCCATCGGAGACGGGCGTGACTTTGTCGACGAGGTCGCCTTCGATTTTTCCGGCGACCGTATCCTTCCCGAGTCC